>SMTZ1_10006862_pt1 | contig 11458 bp, 10 predicted proteins | sample DeeMarSWOR136_30_FD_25667 | JGI IMG/M metagenome (IMG submission 25667)
TCCAACATCTCATATACCCTTGCGAGCTGAACCAATCCCATTGCTGCAGCGATATCCGTGAGGTTATATTTAAACCCTGGAGCTATGATCTCATAGTACCAATTCCCTTCGGCTGTGTACCGATCCCATGCGTCCTCTCTGATGCCATGAAGCTTCATCACACGAACCCGTCTGGCAATTTCATCCTTGTCGGTGGTGAGCATCCCTCCCTCACCCGTGGTTATGACCTTCGTCGCATAGAAACTGAAACAGGTCGCGTCTCCAATGGTGCCAATCATTCTCCCCCTGTATTTCACAGGAAAGGCATGAGCGGCATCTTCAACCACTTTTAGGTTATATTTCCGAGCAATTCGCATGATCTCATCCATTTCGCAGTGAAGCCCTGCATAGTGAACGGGTATGACGGCCTTTACCCTTGAGCTGTTATGAGACACAAGATGCTCTTCGAACTTTACCGGGTCTAGGTTCATCGTTGTTTCATCGATATCCACGAAAACTGGCTTTGCTCCAAAGTAGCGGATGACCTCGGCGGTGGCCCCAAAGGTAAAGGGTGACAGGATCACCTCATCACCCTCTTTCAGATCGATTGCCTCAAGGGCAAGGTGAAGTGCGGCTGTACAAGAATTCACTGCGATGGCGTGCTTAACCCCAACGAACTCTGCAAACCTCCTCTCGAACTCTTTGACCTTAGGGCCTGTCGTGATCCACCCTGATTTTAATACCTTAACGACTTCCTCAATCTCTGAATCACCAATATCTGGAACGGAAAAGGATAAGAAATCCTTCATACGAGCATTCCTCTAAATTTCCTCAATCTCCCATCTTTATTTCTTCTAATGACCCCAAGATAATGGGTGCACAAAAAAGGAAACTTTTCCAGGAGTTCGCATAGGATAACCGAAAACGGTACAAGTATCCTGGAAATGGGTGGTGCGAGGGTAACTGCTTTAAGGTAAATAGTACAATTCGGGAAAAGTTCAAAGATCTCCTTCTTCTTAACTCCTCTTACATCTGGATTCTTAGGATTGTCCTTATGAAAATCATACCAGATTATAATACCATCTGATTTCAGCAGACGAAGCATCTCTAAAGCTATTCTCTTTTTCATTGTGATGTCAAGTATAGAAGTAAAAAGGGTAAATTGGGTAACTATATCAAAAAACCCATCGTTATAAGGCAGACTCGAAGCATCTCCACATCGGAAATCGATATTTGGACTGAGATATTTGGCCTCTTCAATTCGTTCTTCTAAGAGATCGATGCCGTAAAGATTTTCTGGCCTTGCACCATACTTTACGAGCTCTCTGAGTAAACCCCCTCCTCCACAGCCTACATCAAGGATCTTCCTATCTGAAAAACTCGTAATTTTAAATCTTCCAAATGTGTCGAGAAGTTTCCTTTCTCTCTGATGAATCATAAACAAATTTGCTTCATTAAGATATGAGTAAATCCTGCCCTTTCGGTCAATTTTTCTCCTTCCATAGGCCTCCTTGATTCTCTCGATCTCATTCATCTTGTTAAATCTACGTCAATGGCCTTCAGCTTCAAATGTTTTTTCAAAAGAATAAAATCCAAAATACCTTTTAGATAACCAGTTCCATAGCTGAAATGTAAGGTGACAAAAGAGGCCATCAGAAAGGGCATCAACCTCAAATCTCTCTTTATGCCTGTTAAGAGGGAGAAAATAATAGTGACAGAGAAATATAGCCCAAGGATGAGAATGAAGAACCACAAGAAATACTCGTTAAGAAACGATAGCAGGCCTGTCACCATCACAGAAGTGATCAGTAGAGAAGGGATAGCCTGCCGCCAAGTAAACAAACCACCGACCTTTGATAAGACTAAAGGCTTGAAATAACCATATTGAAAGTGTTGTTTCCAGAGCTTTTTTAACGTAGGCCTCACATATAAATAAGATTTAATCTTGGGGCTATAGTAAATCGTACCACCATGTTTTAAAATTCTATAGTTGAACTCCTCATCCTGATCCCTAATTAAATCCTCATCTATCAGCCCTATTTTATCGAATAGTTCTTTTCTATAAGCACAGTACGGCAAGGTATCTTTGACAAAACCTTCCTGGATCCTACTCCTATACCGTCTACCTCCGGCACCAAAAATGGAGTCGGTTGCCAAAGGGATTGCTTTGGAAATTATGGAAGCTCCTTCATTTATTGTATTCAGCATTCCCCCGACAGCATCAGCATGCGTTTTGTTTAAGTATTCAATGCTATTTTTGAGAAAATTTTTGTCTAAAAAACTATGGGCATTAACTAATATAATGAACTCACCCCGAGAGACCCGAATACCAATATTCATTGCAAAAGGTGTTACTTTTCTCGGATTCTCTAAGAACCTGATAAATTGGTGATGCCGAATATATTCCTTTACCACTTCTTTCGTTTTATCTGTGCTCACCCCATCTACCACTAGCACTTCTAATTTATCCTTCGGATAGGCCTGATGAACAATAGAATCGAGACACTTTCCAATGAATTTCTCTTCATTGCGACAGGAGATAATGATGGAAATCAATGGTAAATCGTCTTCTCTAGGGTTAAGCTTAGATAAGGGTACCCCCGCAGACCTTACCATCTTGGTTTCATCTCTTCCTAAATAACCCATCAGGACATCCAGCCAAAACCATTAGAAAAAGGAGAAAGAATATAAGGCTTATTAAGACCCCATTTCCCTTTTAAAAAATTTTTATCAGGTTTTCTATTGTTAGGCAAATCTTCTGACATCTTTCTGCTTTTTTCGTAGAAGACGAAAATAATGAAATTCCATCTCAACCATGCTATGTGACCATGAGGCTTGAGTACGGACAATCTCCCAATTCTGAGCCGTGACACCTTGGCGCCATTCGGGTCTCCGCAGTGCTTCAATAATCGCATCGGAGAGTTGTTGACTATCTCGACACGAGAAGAGCAACCCATTCTTACGATGCTCTATCCATGCCCGGTTGGCTGGGATATCTGTCGCCACTGGAAAAACCCCACATGCCATTGCTTCGTTGAGCGATATGTTGTTTCCATCCGAAGGAGACGTCGTGACAAACACATCAGCCTCGCCTAATAGCTTAGGCATATCTTGATGAGAGATTTGGCCTCGAAACTCAATGTTCTCTCTCACTCCAAGGCTAGCGGCCAGTTTGTCTAACTGCGTCCGAAGGGATCCATCACCCGCTATAATAAAACGTGCATTCCGATATGCATCTAATACCTTTGGAATCGCCTGAACATATATGTCCACATCGTAACCGGGATCGAGACGCCGCGTACTCACGACAACACCCAGTTCGTCTCCATGGAGACGAGTTCTATGATTCAGATTGAAGACTTCTGTATCCACACCAAATGGCAAGGTGATGATTTTTTCAGCCGCTGCGTAGTTCCTCTCGATGAGATGATGAGTCATATGTTGGGCCATGGATGTGATCAAATCAGCACGACTCAACACAAATCGAACCATCTGTCGATATACCCATGATTCCTCAGGTGTGATTAAAACATCACTGCCCCAAGCTGTAACGATCAAGGGGCTTCTGCCAGTGAGGGCTCCTGCCAGACCATAGCTAGTTGCATAGTGAGCATGCAAAATATCTGGGCGGATTTCTCTAACAATACGGCGAACTCTGGAGAGCAACAACAGGATATTCAGTTGGGAAACGGAAGCAGCGGATGAGAGGCAGATAGTTCTGACCCCTTCAATTTCTCCAGATTGGTAGGAGATGACGGTGACCTCGTGGCCCTGACTTAAAAAATGTTTGGCCCAACGTTGAGTATGAATGCTCCGTGCATTTGCCAGATAACAAATCTTCATATTTCTCCTTGTGAACGATACCATCTGACCACTCGATTGAGCCCCGCGCGCCAACCCACAGGGCACCTAAATTCCAATTCTTCAGCCAGTCGAGTCGTATCAAATCTTGCCTGGTTGTTCAAAGATATTAATCGCAAAGCGAGAGAAGATTGTGAAAAGCCAGGCAAACGCCTCATAACCCGAAGTACAGTTCTTATACGATCGGGCAATGGGCGTGGCAGCTCAAGCCTCGATCTTTTTACGCCTAACTCATCAGACACACGCTCTACAAATTCACCTAACGTGCAGTCATCGGAAAGATGAAAGGTACGCCCGATTGCGTTAGGATGCTCAGCCAAGGATAGGCAGGCATAAGCAACGTCCTCCACAAAAATATAATTGCAAATTGCATTCCGGCCACCAAGATAGACGAACCATCCATTCCGCACATTTCTCATCAATCTCAGCAAGCCTTTTTCCGGGTCACCATCTCCAAAAACATTTGCGGGACGCAAGATAGCCACAGGGAAGCCTTTAGTTGCCGCCTGGTGTACGAGCTTTTCGGCCTCCCATTTGCTACGTTCATACTGGTTCCTGGGCATGCAGGGGACATCTTCATGATACACCTTTTGTTGTAAGGGATCTGCTCCAATCACTCCAACACTGCTCAAATGCACAAAACGCTCGACCCCTTTCTCCATTGCAGCAGCCAACAAGTTCTTCGTTCCCTGGACGTTAACCGGCCAGAAGCGGGACGCATCTCGTTTCTCACCCGCGATATGAATAACGATATCTACCTTATGCATCGCTTGCTGGCAGTCCGATGGGACAGTCAAATCGCCAACGGTAAAGCCTATTGAGGGCAGCGCCATATCCAGTTTGCGAGTTAAAAGCCTCACGCGGTACTTACGGTCCACCAAAAGATTTTGCACCCGGGTTCCAATAAACCCAGATGCACCCGTTAATAGAACGAGCTTCCCCAGCTTTGACAAACTAAGACTTTGCGCAATCACCCCGAAATTATCCAAAAGACTTAGGGGTTGGTTGAGAGAATATGGAACAACTCAAAATACTTGAATTTTTATAAATAAGATTGATAACGATTTGATTTAACATGGCAATAATCTACTTCTGTGATGTCTTTTAAATCAAATGGAGCTTTAGGAATGAGGAGATAGGATAAAGAACTTAAATCCGACGAGACGCTTGCCAAGACGACCCTTTCAAGTTCCATGGAAAATAACCGCGGGCTGAAAAAGATGATGGTGAGAAATAATGAAGTCATTGACTGGTCTAATACTAAAGTCTTATAAAGGAAACAGTATGAAGTCGGGACGATCAATTAAGGCACTAACGCCTGTCCTGGTGCGAACCTTCTGAAGTGTATGTTGCTGCTATGGAGAGGTCTCTATTGAGTTCATTTAAGGCTTGTAGGCGATTTTTACAATGGATGCCGCTATGCCGTATGTAGTCTTTTAGGTAGGTTATTGCCTTTTTGTTTGGCAATATCGACAAAAAGTTCAATTACCGTGATTCAAATTCTTGAATTCACTTCTATCGCTTCCTTCAGCACAATCTCAACTCTTTTAGCTATTTTTGCCCAGTTATAGTTCTTCTCAACAAAAATGCGCCCGTTATGCCCTAGTTCGCGTAACTTGCCCCTCTCTTCGTAGCTTTGCATAATCCTGAATGCCAAATCCTTTGGATCATGGGGTTCAAAGAGGTAGCCGCACTTCCCCTCTTCAATAACCTCTGTGACACCTTGTACCCTGCTTGCTATAACGGGTCTGGCGCATGCCAAATACTCATAGAGCTTTAGAGGTGAAAATCCGAAATTCAAACCAATTTTGGACAAATAGCATATGTCAAAGCTATTTATAAATGTAGCCACGTCTTTGTATTCGATCTTGCCTGTAAAAACAGTCTCCTCCTCTAAATCAAATTGCTCGACCATTTTTCTCAAATAGCCCATCGGCCCACCGTCGCCAACCAGAACGCAGTGTATTTCATTGTAGCCCGCATCCTTAGTTATCTTCATAGCCTCAATCAAGGTATTGAGACCCTGCCAGAACCTAAAAAAGCCTACAAACCCCACATAAAAGCAATCTTCCGCCAACCCCAGTTTTTTCTTGCAAACAGCTTTATCCATTGGTCTAGATACATCTGTATTCACGCCATTCGGGATCACCGTACAGACTTCGCTCTTTATTCCATAGTTTTCTCCTAGTTTATTTCTTATTCCTTCAGTGACACAAATAATCCTTGTTGCGAAGTAGTAATTGATCCACTCTCTCAATTTCAGGAAGTTGCCGAAAAGCTTAAAGAAGCTAGGGCGTTCGATCTTGACTTCATCTGGATATATGCCATTGGCTTCGGCAACAGACGCAACCTTAAAGATTCGGGAGATACTCCCGGCGAGAGTCACCCCTCTGTAATAAACTACATCGGGCTTAAACCTTAATATGTAATAAAATAAATAGAGGGACAAAAAAAAATCTGTTGTGAGAGCAGTAAGGTAGGGAATCCCCAAATGCGGGACATACTTGACATGTAAATATTGAAATTTTTTTCCCTTCCCGCAACAAATGGTCAAGAGTTCATTTCCGAGTTTTTGTAAATTCCCTCCTATTGCCATGAAGTGATTGGCTTCTCCTCCTGGAATAGTGATGTTGATGGGTGATATGTATAGGATGTTCATTGGGTTCTCATATAATTAATTGCTACATTGTGGATATCGTTCCCCCTAAAGCCCGATTGAAGAGTTACCACGCCTGCATTTTCCATTTGAGCTTTGAATCCCTTTTCCCTCTCTTCGACCAACTTGTATCCCTGTCGCAAAGCAATCTTGAGAAAACCTTTAATCCTATTTGAATTGCAAACGGAATGACAAATTACCGTTTACAACCTTTGATCGCTTCCGTTTCCACTCACTATAAGATTCCAATCATTTAATAATCCATTTTGTCTGAATCCACCTCTCATTTAGATAGAGATATAGCACTTCGGTAATCAGCCTCAAACTCTTCGTCCCAATACTCGCCTACTTCCTTTACAGAGGCGAACCATACATTCTTCTGCTCCAAATATCTTAGAATACGGAAGTAGAGCGCCCACCAAGCTGATTTGATTAAATGATTGGAATGCCATAGCAAAGTCAAAACACCGCCCACTTTTTCAGTATGCCCGGCTATTTGGTTAAAATACTGAAAAGCTGTCTCATCATCAAGTCTCATGCCCTTGTCCGGATCAAGCAAAGCAGCATCTTGGATAATGAGAGGAATCTCCCTTATCGGCAGCTCCTTTTCTTCTTTTAGGTCATAGAGATGGTAAGGATAACAGGTGCCGAGGCGAAACCCAACGTTATGATTAAAGCCCAGTGTCGAGTCATACTTAAAACCTGCTTGGCTATGCACACGAGGGGTAGACCGAATATCATAATGGAGGCAATGCTGCCTAACGCTAACAATATCATGGCCAACAACTTTCTCTAAGCGTTCTTTCTGGCGTTTCAGTTCATCCACATCATCAAACGAATACCAGGATGAATGAAGACCAATTTCCCAACCACGCTCATCTATTTCCTGGATCATTTCAGCTACGGTGCACTTTTCATTATCAAAAACCACCCGATCATATAGTTCGTAAGTGCAGTCCGAAGAATGATGGTTTTTAATATTACTCCAGCCCGGCCAGAAGAAGAAGGTGGATTGAGCACCGACCTGCTTTTCAACTTCCAGCCAGCTCTCATAGCAATGAAGCGGATCCCCTTTCCAGCTATTCAGCGCTACTCTTGTCAAGTCAATGCTGGGAGCCAGCAGGGCCTTCATTTTTTCGAGTGTAGAACTGGCACCTAATAATGCCCCTAGTCGGTACTTCAAGGATTGCCGTACAGAGTAAAGGGACACAGCATCTACATCATGTGTTAGGCATACGGCAAAGGGCTTTCCCTCCGGCCAAACAGGCCTTTTCCCTCCCTTTTGAAGGAAATAATCATCTACAACTGGCATGTAGATCAGACCCAAAGGATTTAGCACATTAAAGGCATAGTCAGGAACAGCCCTTTCGGGCGAAAAATCCTTCGGAAGCCGTTCAACCTCATATCTGCCCTGAAGGAGCTTTGCATAATCTAGATGTGTATCACTATTTTTTGACAGTTTAGCCATAGCAAAACTATGAATGGCAGTCGACTCATGTCAGCTATTGTGTCTCAGCCATTTTCTGAAATTCCCAAAGAGTGAAAGGACGCTCATGGAGAGAACATAACGTGAAATCTCAAACTACTTAAATCTATTAATGTACTCCTTTGGGATGTTAGAATTGGGTGAATCTAGACCTTTTCTTAACAGCGTTTTTAGTGCAACTGCTACCCTAAATAATTCAAATCGCAGATCGGAGAAACATAAGTCGTAAATTGTCTCCGAATAGCTGGCCTTATCAAAGGCTGAACTTAACCCAAACTCCTTAACAATTTGGAGGTAGGCCAAGATAGCTTGTGGAAATAGAAACTTATAGCGAACACCAGCCGGGTATGGCCTATTTATCTCCACTCTTTTGCCCAGAAGAGTATCTCTAATCATCGCTGGGAAATCCATGCCTACTTTAATAGCTAGATCTAACGTACCCCATAATTTCGGATTCATTTCAATAAGCTTGTAAGTCCTATCACGCTCATCGAATTTGAACTCGATTTGTGCAGGTCCATGCCAGTTAAGGGCTTCCAGCAGCGTTCTAGCTAGTCTTGATACCTCTGGGTTGTGTGTAGTCACATTAACCGCACCCACGCCGCCATAAATTGGATACATCATTTCTCGCCGCTGGGTTAAAACATTAACGACTTTGCCATTGCAGCTTAACGCACACGCATCATGAATAAAGCCAGGAATGAATTCTTCAATGAGCGGATCTTCAAAATTGGAAGCTCCTGTATCAGAACGAAAAGAAGAAATCTCATCATAGTATCTCAATAGCTCTTCCCCGTTATTAGCGTAGCGTAAACCTAGGTGCACGCCAGTGCCACTTTTTGCCTTAATAACAACAGGGTATCTCAATTCCTTACTAAGTGAAACAACATCATTGTGTGAATACTCCGTGAAAATCCTGGGTGTTTTCACCCCTATTAGATCGCAAAACTTCGCAGTCCTATACTTGTCATGAGCAATCTTAAAAGTCTCGTAGTCTGTAACCATGAACCGAGCATTGCCTGAAATAGACTCATGATGTTTTGAAAAAGCAAAATATGAGGTATTCCCGAATGGAAGCAAGATATCATACTCTTTCTCCTTACATAGCCTTAAGATGTCTTGCACATATTCTAAGTCGTCAACTACAGATGATGTTATTTTGTGATATTCATTGACGTAACGACTCTTGAATATAAACTCGCTCCAAGCAGCTTCACATCGATCGCCTTGCCTAGTAAGCGAACGGATCGCGGCTATAACATTTCCACTCAGAGTTTCAGGAATGAGTACTCTAGCCATCGTTTCCGTCTTTACTCTCAGTTCTTTGCAATGGCACTATAGGATTATGCCTCAAGAAGTCTTTGATTGAAAAAGATCGGCCAGGCCGTAATTGAGAATACTGGGAAATCTATCAAGCGAAGGTATAAGGGCAATCTTGACCGCCCCTAACTATTAGCGAAGATGATTCTCACAAACACTGCTAGGAAAGGAAGCGGTCCACTCTCAAGAAGTACTGATGTAGAACGCCATTGACCTGAATCAAGTATTATTCATTTCTATTTCCTTTTGTACTTCCTCTTCCAGGTAATCTAATACCTCTTTTCTCACCTTAAGGTATTGTTCACCTGTGTAGTTCCTCGGGCGAGGAATTTTCACATCAAAAACAGCCTTAACTTTTCCAGGCCTGGCGGACATTACTACGATTATATCTGAAAGATAAACGGCCTCTATCACACTGTGAGTCACGAAGACTACTGTTTTATGAAATTTTTCCCATATCTTAACCAATTCCTCTTGCATATACTTCCTGGTCTGAGCATCTAATGAGCCAAAAGGTTCATCCATCAACAACACTTCCGGATCATAGGCAAGGGCCCTGGCAATGCTGACCCTCTGCTTCATTCCTCCTGAAAGGGTATGCGGATAGGCGTGCTCAAAGCCATTAAGATTAGCAAGATTAATATAATCCATAGCAATTTTCTTGGCTTGCTTCTTGTCATATCCATTACTTATCAACCCAAACATCACATTGCCAAGCACGGTCCTCCACGGGAATAAAGCAAAATCCTGAAATACAAATCCCCTATCCGGGCCTGGGTTTTCGATAAGTTTACCATCCTTGAGGATTCCCCCGCTGGTAGGTTTTTCGAAACCGGCAAGAAGGTAAAGAAGTGTAGACTTCCCACATCCGGATGGCCCAACAATCGTTGTGAATTTATTATCATATATCTCCAGATTAACACCATCGAGAGCAACAACCCTCTCTGCGTTCTTACCAAAAATCTTTGTGACGTTCTGTAAGGTAATCTTGACTTTTTTATGAGTCTTCACAATTCACCTCTCAACCAACATTCCCCATTTTTCAACGGTCTCATGTTCTAATCGCTTAAGCATTATTCTATCAAGCAAAACACCAAAGAATGCTATAACTATGAGTCCAACAAGCATTACCTTCACATCATTCCAGAATCTGGCATCATAGATCATTTTCCCAACGCCCCATTTGATCATGGCTGAGAGCATTTCACCACCTACCAGGGCACGCCAACAATAGCCGATGCTCAGTCTTAGTGCAGGCATGATGGAGACAAGGGACCCAGGCAGAAGAACCTTGAAAAACAGGCCCAATCCTCTCACTCCCATGATTCGTGCTGCATTAATCTGCTGTTGGTGAACTGACCGAATGCCAGCTATAGTGCTGTAGGTTATTTCAAAAACCCCCCCTAAAAAGACTGCTGTGATGACAGTTTTATCTCCAAGTCCCATGGTTATCAGCAACACGGGAATCCATGCAATGGTTGGAACTGATATAAGCAGGCTCAAAACAGGGGAGAACATATCTCTTAAATCCTTTTGTAGAGCCAAAACTGTGCCGATTGTGATACCTGCAACCACTGCGAGAACGTATCCTAAGGCGAGTCGATAAAAACTATGGTAGATGTGGCACTGCAATACCCCTTTTTTACCTATCAGGACATAGAGTTCATGCAAAATCATCGATGGAGCAGGTAGTGTTTGAACATTGGCGATACCGGACCTAACCATTATTTCCCAAAAAAGGCCAAACACTAAAAAAGGGGCAATGAACTGTCCGATTTCAGACACTTTGTTTTTAGCCTGAAGTGATTTCAAATCCTCACCATCCCCCATTTCTCAATGGTCATTTTCTCAAATGGGCTTATTAGCCCTTTCTCTATGAATGTAAAAATAGCTGCCAGCAAGATTATTCCCCCATACACCACACCCGCGCTGAGATATTCGGCTGCGTCCCAAATCATATATCCCAATCCCCAATTGGCTGCAGCTATAAATTCAACGGCAATAACCGTTCTCCAGCATCTTGCCAGCCCCAATTTAACTCCGGTAAAAATATATACTGCTGCCCACGGAAGATAAACCTGTGCTAAGACCCTGGCTTTATTTGCACCCATTATCTGAGCAGCTCTGACCAACTGGTTATCAACGCTGCGTATCCC
>SMTZ1_10006864_pt1 | contig 11458 bp, 9 predicted proteins | sample DeeMarSWOR136_30_FD_25667 | JGI IMG/M metagenome (IMG submission 25667)
CAGCCCCATCCACCAGTATATATGTGATAGTCATAGTATTTCCATACGTGTGGTGTACAAGTACTATAGCTGCCTGCCTGATCGTCAACTTCTACTTCCAAGGCTGTTAATGCGTCTCGCAGCAACTCACCCGCATAACTTCTAATTGGGTCATCAGTTCTTCTCCATAACTGGATGTCAGGTATCTCTTCAACTTCAGGTGGATCAGGTCCACTGGGGTTAGCTAGCCACGCTTCTCTCTCTGCAACGTGTTTGGAGTATTCGCGCACACCATCGTCATCATAGTCCATGAAGCCTCCTTCATTAAGACAAGCGTTTGCCAGAGCCAAACTATATGCGTACTTCGGTGCGAGAGGATTCTCCCAGCCTCCTATCGTTGGAAAGATGAAAGTCTCCATTGGTGCAATAACCCCTTCAAATTGCGCGTCAAGCGCGTCCCTATTGGTTAGGTGAGCTATTGCCTGTCTGAATTTTTTCGCATCAAGACATCTTTGACACGTATAGTTAATCCAGTAGGAGCCCGCGTCCCAGCTAGCTGGAAAATCCCAATCCATGTCTCTTGTAGGTCCCGCGCCTTCTATGCCATCCATTACTCCATGGCCTATAGGCCACATCTGAAGGTTAAGGTCAAATTCGTACCACCCAGCCTCATCATAAGATCCCATGGTAATATCAGCGTCCGCAAGCCAAGTATCAATCTTGTCTGATGGTACAGCCCAGTCCATATAGTCGATTTGCCCGGTCTCTAGATCAGTAGCCTCACCAGTAAGGCTACCAGCTACTTTGAAGATAATGTCGTTAGCTCTCGGTCCAAACTTTTCGAATGTTTCGACACCTGTAACTGTGATTGAACCAGTGGTTATCAACGCGAGAGTGAGTATCATTAACACAACTTTGTTTCTTGTTTTCAAGTTCTTCTCCCTTCTCTCCTTTTTTGTTCGCAAATAACTTTTTAACGCGCACAGATTTAAGACTTTAGGTAAGCCATTTCTAGACACATCCTCTAGGTTAGCAACGAATAGAAACATCACCTCAAACTCAATAGCACAACAGAGATTGTCGCAGTCGCACACATTTGTATATCCTAAATGAAATTACATCATTTGTTTTAACTCATCACTCATCTAAATCACCAAAATAAGACATATCACCGCCCGAAAGATAGCGTTAAATAGAGGTTTAGTAAAAACTAATGGGCAAATCTGATTGGAGGAGATCAGATGGGTTTAAAAACATATATTCTGAAGAGAGTAATTTACACTATCATCCTCATATTCGCTGTTATCTCGGTAAACTTCATAATTTTCATGATGATGCCACAGGATCCAGCAGAACTCCTAATGAGCTCAAAGAGGATAGGAGTCGGAGACGTTATTGAGAGTTTAAGAGAACAATGGGGATTTAATGATCCACTGCATGTTAGATATATAAGATATGTAGTGAACATGATAACAGGCCGATTCGGATATTCTTATAGAACCCAGAAGCCCGTAGCTTTGGAAGTCGGTGAGCGTTTACAGAACACGCTCATCCTAGTCATCCCGCCTGAAATTGTTTCAGTGATTGTTGGTGTTGTACTCGGGACTGTCGCTGCCCAAAAACGGGGGAAGTGGTTTGACAACTTGTCCGTAACATCTTCCCTAGCAATTTATTCGCTACCCGTCTTTTGGATAGCAATGATGCTCGTAATAATCTTCTCTTTTAACTTGCAGTGGTTTCCATCGTCTCATACCTACCCTGATTTTTGGCTGTTAAACCCGCCTACAGATATTTTTGAAGCTTTTGGAACACGATTGACACATCTTATTTTGCCTTGGACCACCCTTTTCCTTATCTCATGTGGAGCCTGGGTTCTTTTGGCAAGAGCCAGTGTGTTAGAGGCTATTACTGAAGATTACGTGATAACTGCCCGAGCAAAGGGTCTGAAAGAGAGAACTGTATTGTTTAGGCACACGTTAAGAAACGCAATGTTGCCGATAATAACTGATATCGCTATAACATTTGGTTTCACGCTTTCAGGCGCAATAGTCACAGAACAGGTTTTCGTATATCCGGGACTAGGATGGTGGATATGGAAAGCAATAGAAGTGAGTGACTATCCAGTCCTACAAGCAATATTCTTCGTAATAGCCTTGTGTGTAATTATAGCCAACTTCATAGCAGACCTTATGTATGGAATCATAGATCCTCGAATAAAATATGGGTGACATGATTTGAGCAGCCGCAGAGTCAAAATACTATTCGAAATCACAAGACTCAAGAACTTCTTGAAAATCTTCATACGAAACAAAAGAGGAATTTTGGGGATGGCCATCATGATCCTCTTTGTTGTTATAGCATTAGGTGCCCCAATATTATCGCCATATAGCCCAACAAGCACAATTGTTACCCCCAAAATAGCATACAAACTGTCCAAACCCATCTGGTACAAATATCTGTTCCCCGGAGAAAACATAAGCGAGAATGTTGACGCAATACCTGATCCACACTTTGACACAGGTATAGCAATTGGAGAACTGAAATTTGATACAACTCCGATCAGTCAGGATTCTGTTCAGCTAGAGTTCATCTCGAATATAGGATACCCCGAAGGATCAGGACCAGGATGTTCCGCTATAGTGTTTAAGCGGGAGGCGGATACGACTAACTACGGGGAAGTCAAGGCTAACCTAAGCAAGGTGTTTAACTACCCTTACTCATTCCCACCAAGACAATTCCTAGGCCTAGTAGCGTTTTCAATCGATAACCCTCAAAACATGTCCATTCGCATCAACTTAGTGCTTGAGAAAGTTGGAAGTGAAAGAAGAATCGTGTGGACCAATGAAAAATTCATAAGTACCACAGCAAAATGGATTGTCCCAGACCCTCCAGTAGATTCTGCTGTCTCAAGAACCAAGAAATACTTAAGCGATACATTTGGTCCTGAATGGCTCGAAAAGCCCGCAGCAACAATGTTCCAAGAATCAGCCGACTACAAATACGGCGTTGAGGTAACGTTTAACGACACCTACCCTGGGGAAAAAGTTGAAGCCACCATCCTCATTGATGACTTTTTCCTGAGAATTTACGGCAACTCCTTCGGTCTTCTTGGAACAGACCACTATAACCGCGACATATTCACACAACTGATTTATGGAACCCAAATATCGTTGACACTTGGCATACTCTCGGCTATTTTCTCAACAATTATCGGATTAACCATCGGTCTAGCTGCAGGATATATAGGCGGGTTTTTTGATCAGGTTCTGATGAGATTCACAGACTTGCTCCTCGTGATACCTGACACCCCATTATATATCATTCTAATGGCTACTCTAAGTCCAAGCATGTGGACCCTCATACTACTGATCAGCGTCCTTGGTTGGACTGGATTTGCCAGACTTGTAAGGGCGCAGGCGCTCAGTCTTAAAGAGAGACCTTTCGTCGAAGCAGCTAAGGCGGTTGGGGGAGGCAAAATTCATGTCATTTTCAGGCACATCCTGCCAAATGTGATGAATCTCGTCTATGTCACGTTGGCGACGTCGGTTCCTTACGCCATCACATCAGAAGCATGGTTAAGTTGGCTGGGCCTTTACGATCCCAATACTATGACATGGGGCAGAATGCTTTACGATGTTCAGGGAGAAGCCAGCGGCATGTGGATGTGGTGGTGGGTAATCCCACCAGGTTTATGCATAGCAGCTATATCCCTAGCTTTCATCCTCTTAGGATACGCTCTCGACGAAGTACTCAACCCAAAACTCAGAGAAAGACGTTGATACTGTTTCCCGTTTCCACGATAGGGAGAACGAATTACTGACTCTCACCGTTTGGAATGCACAACACTTTGCCACCCGGAGTACCTGTGTGCTCCTCTTTTTCCACTACTGCCTCACCATTTATGCGCGCGCAACTGGAGCTCTACCTTCTGGAGGCCCATTCCATCAATGGAATTATCGCCTTTCCCAAGGCGATACCGTCCTCTGTGAGTGAGTATTCCACTCTCGGAGGTATCACTGCAAATGCTTTCCTCCTGATTAGACCAGCTTTCTCTAGTTCTTTCAGCCTATTGGTCAGGGTCTTTGGGTTCATGTCCCCCAGTCTTTCTTGGAGTTCGCTGAACCTCAGTGTCTCACAGTTGCCTACTGTGCACACTATTTGGAGCGCCCATTTCTTGCTGATAACCTCTATAATTCCTTCTAATGGACAAATACATTCAGGGAAGGAACTGCAACTTTCTTCTGTCATAGTAGATCACCGTTTCCACAGTTACTATCGAATTCGAAACCGACAATATAAATAGTTTCCTTTGTATATTAATTTTACAATCTAAAGAGGTGAAAAAACCATGAGTTGTAAAGAAAAGAAGAATCCCTGCGGACAAAATAAAAAAGAACAAAAGAAGAGTTGTTGTTCCAAGTAACAATATCTCAACTCTCTACGCTTTTTGTTTCACGGCAGAGTCTACTTATTTCTAGACCAGAAATTTTTCCTATTGTTCTATCCTCACGAATAACAGAGGAAATACTCAATACATGCAATTGTCAAAAAGAATAATTGGGTAAAAACACATGTGAATCGTGGTAATGGAGTAGTATAATTATGATCGAAAAAGCTGTTGAAGAAACCTTCGCGGCCTTGTTCGCTTTAACCGACCTAAGGCAAATTTTTAGGGACACTAAACCTACCTACCAGTTCAACAACGAGCAAAGGGAGAAGATTAAGCAGATCATAGAAAAAGTAAGGCAGAGCCTGGATGTAATCGAAAAGGAGCTGATAAAATGAAACAAATGATTGAAGACATTGAAGTGAGAGCAAGAGAAGAGTTGTTCATAAACATTCAGCCAATTCAGGCAGCAGGTAGATTAACTCCAGAAGCGATGAAGGCGGTAATCGCTTATGGAGACGGCTACTCAACTTGTGACTGGTGCAGAAAACCGTTCAGACTTGACAAAATCCAGAGACCACCGATTAGCGAATTCCATATTGAACTAGCTAAATTCGTAGGAATGGATCAAGCTAGAGTTGTTCCAGGAGCAAGAAGAGGCTTCCAAGCTGTTGTAAACTCGATAGTTGAAAAGGGAGACTCAGTAATTGTTTCCTCACTAGCGCACTACACAGAATTCTTGGCCGTGGAAGCCGTTAGAGGCATAGCTAAAGAGATCCCCCTAAATGAAGACAATGTCATAACTGCGGAAAACACCGCGCAGAAAATAGAGAAAGTAAAAAAAGAAACAGGAAAACTTCCTAAACTGATCATTATAGACCATTTTGACTACATGTTTGGAAATGAACATGACATTCGTGGAATAGCAAAGGTTGCGAAGGACTATGATATTCCCTTCTTGGTCAACTGTGCCTATTCACTGGGCGTGATGCCGATAGACGGGAAAGAGATGGGCGCTGACTTCATAGTTGGCTCAGGACACAAGAGTTTTGCCTCACCCGCTCCTTCCGGGATAGTGGCAACAAATCATGAATGGGCAGACAAAGTTTTTAGAACAACCCAAATAGTCAGCGACGTTACAAAAAGAAAATTTGGAATAAAGGAAATTCAAATGTTAGGCTGCACTTTGATGGGAGCCAATCTGATAGCGATGATGGCGAGTTTTCCAGCAATAAAAGAACGAGTTAAACACTGGGACGAAGAAATCAAGAAGATCAACTATTTTGTTGACGAATTCCTGAAGATAGAAGCAAACAAGATTCTCAGCGAACTACCGAGAAAACATACTTTAACCAAAGTGGACACTACGGAAAGCTTTGACAAGATCGCGCAAACACACAAAAGAAGAGGATTCTTCTTCAGCGACGAACTAAAAAAGAGAAGAATTGTCGGAATATTCACGGGTGCAACTAGAGCTTGGAAAATGAACACTTACGGACTCACATGGGATCAAATAAAACACTTGGCGCAAGCTTTTCAGGACATTGCAAAGAAATACGAATTAAAAGTGGTTTAAACGAGTTATTGATACAGCTCAACAGATACCAAAAAGTTGCTTAACTGGCTAGTTATGGTATTCATAAGATCTAAATTCGGAAGACCATTGATTATTCTGCTAATGGATTTCCCTTAGAGCCTAGACAAAATTTTTTCCAACCAAACGGCGCTCTATCTACTAAATAATCTAAGAACAAGAGTTTTCATCAAAGTGTTCCATAATTTTTATGGCAATATCTGGGTCATTCATTTTATCAGATAAATGAACAAACGGGAACAACACTAGATTCTCAACAGAAAGCTGCTTAACCTTGTTTACAGTTTCTTCCACAATCTTTTCCACCGTCACACCTCTGTTCTATTCTTCATTCTGAAAAAGAGGCGGGTAATATCCTACCCTATTATAATCATTATGCACGCGGATAATAATCAGAACCAGTCCGCTCTGAACCTTCAGCCTCCTACCCCACTTTTATTGGATGCAGGCTCAAAGAATCAAACCAACACAAATTGTGTGAAGGGAGTTAGATTTTGCTCTCACAAGTCGAAATGTTCGAAAACGTTTGCGCGCGGTAACTTGGAAATATCTCCAATTCTCAGTGTCTAGAAGGGGAAAAGCTCAAATTTCTCTTATCTGCATTCTGAGATAATGGAGAAACGCGGTAATGAAGACTGTGAAATTCATAGATTTGAGAAGCGACACGGTCACCTTGCCCACAGATGAGATGCTCGAGGCGATCAAAGCTGCCGACCTCGGTGATGATGTCTATGGAGAAGACTCTACAGTCAACCAGCTTGAGATGATGGCTGCCAAGAAAACGGGAAAGGAAGCAGCACTGCTTGTCACCAGCGGAACCCAAGCCAACTTGGTTTCTTTAATGAGCAACACAAAAACCGGAAACATCGTAATACTAGAAGCTGAATCCCACATCTACTGGTACGAAGTTGGAGGATTATCCACAATAGCAGGGCTATTACCTTGGCTAATAAGAGGCAACCTCGGAGTCCTAGATCCAAAAGATATCGAAGCGGCTGTGAAGCCTGAGGACATTCACTTTCCTGAGACAACATTGATCTGCATTGAGAATACTCATAACAGGTATGGCGGTGCAATCATCAGTCCTGACCAGATAAAAGCGGTTGGTGACACTGCTAAAACCTTTGGCTTGAAGTTTTACATGGATGGCGCAAGAATTTTCAATGCTGCAGTGGCATTAAAGGTTGACGTAAAGGATTTCACGAAGCACGTTGATAATTTGATGTTCTGCCTGTCCAAAGGGTTAAGCTGCCCCATAGGATCGATCATCGTTGGAACTGATGAATTTATAGAAAAAGCCCGAAAAAATCGGAAAATTCTCGGCGGCGGAATGCGCCAAGCCGGCGTAATAGCAGCCCCTGGAATAGTCGCTCTCGAAAAAATGATCGACAGACTAGAAGAAGACCACAAAAACGCCAAGGCATTGGCTAAGGGACTAACCCAAATAGATGGTATCACAATAGACCTGAAGAAAGTGCAAACAAACATAGTCCACTTCGGTGTAAGCGAATCACTGGGCACCTGCGATCAATTCGTCTCAAAACTCACAGAAAAAGGAGTGCTTGCATTCACCGAATTACGGGGCACCTCCAATCATCTCGTCTCAAAACTCACAGAAAAAGGAGTGCTTGCAATGCCACGAGACACCAAAAGAATAAGAATGGTCACCCACAGAGGAATCGAAAAGGAAGACATTGACAAAACACTAAACATAATCGAAAGTATCGTGAAAGAGCTACATGGATAAACAACTAACCTCTTGTGGGTTTGAGAGAGGTTGAAATTCAATCCCTTCACAGACTTGGCAAGTTATATCACGTGGAATAACAGTAGGTGTTAGCATTAAAGTGAAAAACGGAACTAAGCAAAGAAGATTTAGGGCTTATTGAGGCAGCAAAAGAAGCTGCTGACCGATTACATGCATGCATGCGCATGCGCATTAGGCTCCCCAAACCCCACACTTTCTTTTCCTTCCTCTTCCTTCATCAGATATCTACTCTCTCTCACTCTTACAAACGAGAACAAAACTGAAGCTGGAGGCACACTCGCATTTGGCGCGAACATTACTTAAGGGTTTTGTGAACATGATTTTTATAAGACAACAGGAACATAGAGGTCGGAGTTGTCTTTACTGGTCCTTGGAGTAGTCTTCGCTGCAACTGTGCTTATTTCGGGAATGGTGCTTTTGATTTTTTCCAGTGACAAGGCTGTTGAACACTCCGTCCACATTGCTTCAGCTTTAGGAATTTCATCGCTGATTGTGGGGCTCGTTTTAGTGTCTATCGGTACAGATCTGCCAGAAATGGCCAATTCGCTTGTTGCCTGCTCAAGTGGCCACGGGGACATCGATGTGGGAGACTCCTTTGGATCTATCTTGGCTCAGATCACATTGGTTTTGGGGCTTGTCGCCATTTTGGGGAGAAGCTTCAAGGTCTCTCGAAGAGAAGTCACAGTTATGGGTGTCTTCGAGGTTTTAGCTCTCACATTATCTCTTATCGTAGCGTTAGTTGGGTTCACGAGAGAACGCGCATTTCTGCTCATTGTTAGTTGGCCAATCTTCATTTTGACAACATGGAAGTTGACGGCGAAAGAAGCTCGCACAAAAGCGAGGGACATCTTCCAAGGGAAAGGTAAAGTCGAAACTAAGCGCCATTTAATATTTCATTTGCTGATGGCAACTCTAGGGTTTGGGGGAGTCGCTATCGGAGCCATAGCTGTGGTTCAATCTGTTATCTTGTTATCGAAAGAACTGCAAATACCGGAATTCTTCATAAGTTTTTTTGCATTAGCCCTTGGGACGTCGCTACCTGAACTTGTCGTGGACTTGGTCGCAATCCGGAAAAAACAGTATGAAATGGCAATAGGCGACATCATAGGAAGTTGCATTGTCGACGCCACGATTTCCATCTCGCTAGGACAACTCTTCTTCCCAACTCCGGTTTTTGTTCAATCCGCCAGCAGGTCCATCTTGCTTGCTTCATATTCAATACTCGCCTCTGTCGTGGTACTGTTGACGTTGGCTTTGCGACAGAAAGTTGACAATAAAGCCGGGGTTCTTTTCGTATGTGTATACGTAGCCTCCTACATTCTGCTCTATGTCATTTGAGAGAGCAGGCGCGCGTGCAAGCTCGGAAACTAGAAAAACGCTGATTGTTGTAAAATTCTTAGAGTTTGATTCTTATATAAATTAGGAGTTCCATCGAGTGAAAAAATGGTTTCAGAATTGTTGAAGCATCAGGTTCGCATTTTAAGATAGATTTCAAACTTGGAGAGAGTTGCAGGGGTTTGGTAAAAAGCATTATAGACGACACGAGAACAAGGGCGAATGCTGCAGAGTTAACTTGAGAGAGATCGGTTTCAAACGTCCGCAAACATCTATCATTCGTGAAGTCTGATTCAGCGTCTGTCGAATGGATTCACGTGTAAACTGAAGATGCAAAACTTGAGTTGGAAGATCTTTTCGTCTATTTCTATCAGGAAGCAGTTGGAGTCTTGTGCACTGATAATGCGATAAACAGCGAAGCCTCCTCTGACGTTTCCATAAGGGAAAACTGTAGTTTATTATATGTTTATACTCTTTTTAATCCATTTCTCTCTTGGAATGCGCAATTCGAAGAAAGTTTTATATTCTCCGCTCTCAATTTGACCATCGTATTCGAGAAATTGAAATTTCGTCGTAATATGGCGCGCGCGAGGATTATCTGAAGATGCCGATCCTAGATGTCCAAGACTTAAAAACTCATTACTTTACGCGTAGAGGATCCGTGAAAGCTGTAGACGGAGTCAGCTTTCAAGTCGACAAAGGAGAAGCGTTAGGTTTAGCTGGAGAATCTGGATGCGGCAAAACTACTGTCGCTCTATCTCTTCTAAGAATGCTTCCTTCTGGCGGCAAGATAGTAAGTGGAAAAATCCTCTTTGAGAAAGATGACCTTGTCAAACTCAAGGAAAAACAGATGAGAGAGATGAGATGGAAGAGAATATCGATAGTATTCCAAGGGGCCATGAATGCCCTTAACCCACTTTTCAAAGTGGGAGACCAGATTGTTGAGGCTATTAGAACCCATGAACGTAAGGTGAAGAAGAAAACGGCTTGGGAGAGAGCTGAAAAACTGTTGGAAACCGTGGGAATCGAACATTCAAGGGCAACCAATTATCCTCACGAGTTCAGTGGAGGAATGAGGCAGCGCGGATTAATCGCTATGGCGCTAGCTTGTAACCCAGCACTGATAATTGCCGACGAGCCTGGAACAGCTCTGGATGTTATTGTACAAGCGCAGGTGCTGAGGCTGTTGAGCAAACTGAAAGATGAAATGAACCTAGCCATGATAATGATAACCCATGATTTGTCAATAATATCTGAAACCTGCGAAAAAGCTGCCATCATGTACGCTGGCAAAATTGTGGAGCAAGGAGACATCGTGACAATATTCAAAGAACCCCTACATCCATATACACAGGGGCTAATAAGCGCCTTTCCAAACATCAAAGCAGCCAAGAGACGTATGAGCTCTATTCCTGGCTCCCCACCCGACTTGTTGGAGCCACCTACAGGTTGTAGATTTCACCCAAGATGCCCACATGTCATGGAAATATGCAAAAAAGAGGAGCCAAAATCGATAAATGTAGCTGGAAAGCACTTTGTAGCATGTCACCTCATAAAAGCGTAGACAGAGGTAATTACCTGTGAGTGAAAATGTAGCAATAAAAGTAACTGATTTGAAAAAATGGTTTCCAGTGAGAATGGGATTCCTTGGAAATCTACTCTCAAGGAAACAATCATTTGTACATGCTGTGGATGGAATCAATTTCGAAATAAGAAAAGGAGAAGTTTTCGGTTTGGCAGGAGAGAGCGGTAGCGGAAAAACAACCACTGGAAGACTACTGCTCAAGTTGACCAACCCAACCAGTGGAAACATATACTTCGAAGGCGAAGATATCACAACCCTTCCAGAAAAAAAGTTAAAACCGTTACGTCGCAGAATGCAAATAGTATTCCAAGACCCTTATGAATCTTTGAATCCAAGAATGACTATTGGGGACATCCTTTCTGAACCTTTGAGGGTTCAAGGAATAATGAATACCGCAGCGGAAATTGAAGCAAAAGTCAAGGAAATGTTGGAAACCGTGGAATTGCTGCCACCGGAAGAATTCACACTTAGATACCCACATGAATTAAGTGGAGGACAAAGACAAAGAGTAGGTATTGCACGAGGTTTTATACTCAATCCTGAATTCTTAATCGCTGACGAACCTGTGTCCATGCTAGACGTTTCAATTAGAGCAGATATCTTGAACTTAATGCTAGATTTGGCGGAGAAATTAGATGTTTCCTTTTTGTATATAACTCATGATTTAGCATTAGCACGACACATGTGTGATCGAATCGCCATCATGTACTTGGGCAAAATAGTGGAGATGGGACCAACAGAGGAAATCGTCTTTTCACCGCTGCATCCATACACTAAGGCTTTGATTGACGCAGTGCCAGTGCCCGATCC
>SMTZ1_10006865_pt1 | contig 11458 bp, 10 predicted proteins | sample DeeMarSWOR136_30_FD_25667 | JGI IMG/M metagenome (IMG submission 25667)
AAATCTTATTTTGACTGTACCCCATGTGGTTTATCGGATTAAAAAGAGGGACGGCCAGGCTCTGGAGATAGACAGCCCCAATGAGTTACCGGCTACTTCGGAAATCCTCGAGGTTTTCGAACCATATGTGAGCCTCTTGATGATTATACCCATTCAGGATATTGAGGCAGTGTGTAATTTCACCAAATCCCGGCGAGGGATATTTGAATCCAGCGAGTATCTTAGCCAGGACAGGGTCAAGTTGAACTTTACTGTACCACTCTCGGAGATTATCGTTGATTTTTATGATCGCATTAAATCTCAGACTAGAGGCTACGGCTCAATTGATTATGAATTTTCAGGATACCAGCCTACCCAATTGGTAAAATTAGAGGTCGCATTAAACGACGTAGTCTGTGATGCCTTTTCCTGCCTAATCCACAAGGACAGGGCTTTCTCCAAAGCGCAGATTCTGGTGAGCAAGCTTAAGGAATTAATCCCCCGACAATTATTTGAGGTGCGCGTTCAGGCACGGATTGAAAGCAGGATTATTGCTTCAGAGAAGATAAGACCTATGGGCAAGAATGTTACGGCTAAGTGTTACGGCGGTGATATTACGCGCAAGCGTAAGCTTTGGGAAATTAAAAAGAAGGGCAAGAAGCGCTTAAAGAGGTTTGGCAGGGTTGAGATTCCCCAGGAGGCATTCCTGGAAATATTGAGGATATAATGCAAAAAAATAGGAAACAAGAAGTAGTCTCTGAAAAAGAAATTACCGCGTTAGGAAAGAAAAGAAACGCGAAGTCAACGCTCAGGGAATGGATTGAGTCAATAGTAATTGCCTTCGTTCTGGCTATGTTTATTCGGACATTTATCGTTCAGGCATTCAAGATTCCTTCTGGTTCAATGCGGCCGACCCTCATCGAAGGGGATCGAATCCTGGTAAGCAAATTCATTTATGGTGCCAGGATTCCACTCACGGACAGCCTAAGGCTTCCAGGGTTAAGGAATCCACAGCGCGGGGACGTGGTTGTATTTCTTTATCCCGAAGATCCTACCCGGGATTTCATAAAGAGATTAATTGCTACGGAGGGAGAGACCGCACAGATAAAGAACGGCAAGATTTATATTAACAACCAGCCTCTGGATGATCCTAAGTTTGCGCGTAACTATGTTAACCGAGGTCCTTATGCAAAGCAGGGGGATAGCGTGATTGTCCCCCCTGATAGTTTATTTGTCTTGGGCGATAATTCTACCTCCTCGCAGGACAGTCGTTATTGGGGATTTGTGCCTGAGAGATACCTTCTGGGCAAGGCTTTTTTAATCTATTGGCCATTGCACCGAATCAGGATAATCAAATAGATAATGAATATTGCCAACAAAATTTCAACTTTTAGAATTTTAACCGTCCCGTTTTTTATTGCCTGTTTACTCTATTATTCTCCCGAGAAGGATTATCTCAGGCTTGTTGCCCTGTCTATTTTTATGCTGGCAGTAATCTCTGATGCTGTGGATGGATATATTGCCCGCAAGAACAAGCAGCATTCTGCCGCTGGTCTTATCTTGGACCCGTTGGGCGATAAGGTTCTTTTGATAAGCGCTTTTATTTTTTTATATCTTACGGATACCGGCATAAAGTTTCCATTATGGGTGAGTCTCATCGTGGTAAGTCGCGATGCCATAATTCTCTTAGGAATAATTGCCATATTTATCGTTCGTCAGAATTTAAATATGCACCCAACAGTCTGGGGTAAGCTAACTACGTTTTTCCAGATGACCTCAGTAATTTCCGTGTTGACCAGATGGCAATTTTCTTGTATATTGTGGTCGATTGCCATATTTTTTACCTTGATTTCGGGCGTAGATTATATAAGAAAGGGTTTCGCGATACTATATGGTACTGGCGGGAATAATCATTAGTTATCTGTTGGGTTCAATACCCACTGCTTATATCCTGGGGCGGGCTTTAAAGGGCATAGATATCCGTAAATTCGGATCAGGCAATGTGGGAGCAACAAATGCCTTTAGGGTTCTTGGGCCAACCTGGGGGATTATCGTTTTGATTCTGGACATATTAAAGGGGGTAATCTCCGTAACCGTGCTGGCAAATTATTCCTTGGGTTATTGGAATGATTCAGAGACAGTCTTAAGGATTATTTTCGGTTTGGCTTGTATTTGTGGGCATAATTGGACGTTATTTTTGCGGCTCAGAGGAGGCAAGGGGGTAGCTACAACAATAGGTGTTTTGGCAGGATTGGGAACAACTGTAGTTGAGCTCAGGCTTATACTCTTTTTGGTAATTTTGGTTTGGTTGATAAGCTTCTTAATCCTTCGCATCGTCTCAGCTGCCTCGGTGTTGAGCGCCTTAGCCATGCCCCTTTTTATGTTTATCTTCCGTCAACCAAAAGAGCTGTTGATATTAAGCATTATACTGTCTATCTTTATTATCCTGCGCCATAAAAAGAACCTTCTTGGTATTCTTCACTCAAAAGAATACCACCTCAAATTTAAGCGCCACTAAAATCCAGGTTATAAGTCTTTCTAATTAGATAAGTTATGAAAGCGTTAATTTAACGAGTTGAAAACGCTTTCTTTTTAGCCTGAAATAACCTTGAAAAGTAACAAATCCAGGGTTATATTTAAAATAGAGGTTATATTTTTTTAACCATTTATTAAAGTCTTTTTAAAAGTATTTATATGCCCCACCAGCCATTGGAGGGCAATCCGGGTTGCCACAAAAAGGCGTATTCTCCTAAAGGCAACCCGGATACAAATTAAAAGATGCGCGACCTAGTATTCAAAAAGCTAACCTCTTTAGAACGAGGAAGAAAAATAATCTCCAGTTGTGAAATTCTGGAAAAGCAGGGTATGCGTACTGTTATCAGAAGACGTTTTGTTTGCAAGATGATTGAGATTAAGGATACTGCCAGAGAAAAACCTGTGCCGCAATTCTATCTTTATCGTATTTCTAATCATCTGCAACAGCAGGAGAGTTTTTTCTATCGCACCAAGGCAAGTATATATTTGAAGGATAAAGGAAGGCTGTTTTTGGTTTTATTCGGCCATTCCTTAAAAATCGATTCAAGACCTGCCATTTCAATCCTCACATAAAAGCAGGGATACCCTTCTGAGTTACCCAGCAAGGTTGTGCCTCAATTTCGGTAAATAATTCTTGACAAATAGACATAAGTAAGTTATACTTATATAACAGTTTAAAAAAGATTTTATTATAATTTAGAGGTCCGGCATTTTGCTTCTGCAAAGCGTATTGAGGCAGAAGAAGTGCCACGGAAATTAGCCGGATAGACGAATGAGTCTTTCCGGTTTTTTATTACTATCGATTTTTCTTGACTAATAAACAAAAAAGATATACTATTCCCCTTTAGAAGGGGGATTACTATGAAGCAATTAAGGCGTTTTAATGTAATCTTAGTAATTTTTGTTCTTGTTTTTGCTGCTGCCAAAGATTCTTCCGCTGTATTTAATATCTCGGTATCGCCTTATGAGGGAGGTTACGATTTAAGATTCGGAAAGGTTAGCGCTGTTGGGCCGCGCATAAATAAAGAGGTTGTTGTTAATATAAATTCCGATATCGGAAAGCAGTATCAACTGGTACAGAGATTGCTGGAGCCCTTAACCAATGCCCAGGGGATTTCCCTGTCACAAAATAATTTCTTCGTATATGCTCTCAGAGGGACTAATAAATATGGAACCTTGGCAGTAGAACAGGAGGTGCCTGTATTCTTGGGAAGGACAATACTTTATACCTCAAATTCAAGCGGATTGCCAGACTCCTTTAATCTGGTCTATAATCTAAAGGGCCCTTTTGATGTACCTGCTGGTTCGTATCGAGGCAGAATAGCCTTTACCTTAGAGCCGATCGATGCGATGCAGGAGCAGGTTACAGTTATATTAAACATCTTCGCTGAGATTGAGATTGAATCAAGTATTGAAATAAAAACGATTACTGGATCAAGAACCATTAATCTAAATTCTTCGAGAGAAGATACGAGTTCCGCTGACGCGCTGATAGAGATTAAAGGCGGATTAGGCAGGTCATTTAGAATTTTGCAGGAATTGTCACAACCGCTGATCTCTCAAGAAGGAGAAGAACTTACTTACGAAGCAGTGAATTTCCTAATAGGAGAGGCAGAAAAGGGAAGCGGACCAGTTCAGTTGAGCCCTCTTTCTCTGCGCCGGGAGGTGATATATTCGTCAGGCCCCAGAGGGGAGCCAGATAGTTTTGTGATTACTTATGCTCTGGGGGATTTGAGTCAAGCTAAAGCAGGCAGGTATAAGACAAATATAAAATACTTTCTGGAGGAAACTATTCCTGCACAGATAAATCTCATCGATACCTATGATTTGGAGGTTGAGATTGAGCGGATATTTAATATTTCTGTTGAAACCGAGCTGGGTAGCGGCATAATTGCATTCCAGAATTTAAAGCCCGGAGAATCTCCCAAGTCATATGAGGTGGCAATCCAGATAAAGTCCAATGTTGGTAAGCAATATCAGGTAACACAGAATGTGCTTTCAGAGTTAGTCAATAAAGACGGCCAAATTATTCTTCAGAAATATTTTACTCTTAGAACAGAGGGCGTGGATACCAAGGGAATAATAAAATTTCCTCAAAAGGCAGAGGTAAAGAAGGGGGATACGGCTTTATTTATTTCTGACAAGAAAGGTTCACCCGACAGTTTTAAAGTAATCTACGAATTAACCTGTCCTTCGGATGTAAGGGCAGGCGATTACTCTACATCAGTGGTGTATTCCTTGTCAGAGATATAAACTATTTAACGGCTAAATTAGCGGATTCCAAGTTAATAGGAACAAGAAAACAAGAAATGGAAAGGAGGAAGTGGATGTTTAACCGAAGATTTGTTAAAGAAATTTTTATGAAAGGAGGTGAAAAGAAAATGAACAAAATAGTTGCATTATTAGTCATTGCGGGAATAGCAGCTTTTGTGTTTGTTTCACCAGCAAATTCGGTTACAAGCACTGGTTCTATTCCTGTAACAGCGGACGTTACAGCAGGGACTCCTGACATGTCTTTTGAGATCCACAAGTTGAGTGATGGTGACCCTGATCAAGATCCCTGGACAAACTATACAGTAGAAACCAGTATGGTCTTTGACAAGTGGGATGTACTCCAAAGACCAAGTAAAGCAGCGCAGTGGGCTTCAGTTACTAAAAATACTGTGATTGTTTGGGCCACAGGTCTTGGAGATGATTATGAAATATACAGCGATGGCTCAGGGGCTATGAGTGGAACTGGAGGGACATTACCTGCAGGATCTTTAATGGTTACGCCTATTTACTCATCGACTGATAAGTGGGATCCTTCTGGTCCGGGTCAAGGAGGTATGCCATCTGGTTCTAGCTTGGGTAATCCTGCGAAGGCTCTCCAATTGGGAAACCTTGTCTATTCTAGTGAATCACCAGTTGGTTCAGCACGCATTTTACAGGTGATGTATATGTTTCCAGCTTACAATATGGATGGCACTAGCCCATACACAGGTTATGAGCCTATACCAACATCAACTTCTGCGGGTTCATATTCAGGCGCTAATATAGTAATAAGGATTGTAGCAAAGTAAAGATTATTGTAACCAAATTCCTTTTTAATATATTAATTATCCTTGTTAAAAGCCAAACAGGGATAATGCCTAATATATTATAATAATATTGGTTGTTATCTTCGGTATGATAATTCTATCTGCCGAAGATAACACCCAAAAACTCGAAAGGAAGAACAGGTGCAGTCTATCTTAAAAAGAGGAGGTATCTCCTTTTTAATTTTAATAGCCCTAATTTCCTTATCTTCTTCTAACCTTTGGGCTTATAAAGCCATCCAGCTTGATCAACCGAAGATTAGATTAATTATTCCGCCAGGACAATCCAGGCCAGGCAGGATTGAGGTAGAAAATCCCTCTAATGAGGCTAGGGAGATAAAGATTTATGTCGAAGATTGGGTTTATACTGATGATACAGGCGTAAAGAGATTCATGCCATCAGGCACCGCAGATTTATCTTGCGCAAATTGGATTACTTTTGCGCCAGCCGAGTTTACTGTTTCTGCTTTTGGCAAAGAATATGTAAATTATACAGTCAGCGTTCCCCAGGGTGCAAGAGGCGGACATTATGCAGTTCTTTTTTTTGAATCCTTAATGGGTAAACCAACGGAGGAAACTGAGGTCGGGGCAATTGTGCCCGTAGCAATAAGGATCGGCTCTTTATTCTACATTGAATCAGAAGGAACCATTAAAAGGGATGCTTTAATTGATGAACTCTCTTTGGAGAAGAAATCTCACGATAGATTGTTCCAGATAAATGTAGATTTCCAAAATACCGGCAATGTGGATGTCACCGCCAACGGCACATTTAATATCATAGATAAACAGGGGATGGTTTATGCGCGCGGTGAGTTCAACGATGTCTATACATTTCCTGGCGATACAGCAATGCTTACCTCTACCTGGGGAGAACCCTTGCCCAAGGGAATATACGATCTGATCATTACTGTAGATTTAGGTAAGGCATTATGGGTAATGGGCATGGGTAGAGGTCCAATTATTGTTAAAGAGGCAGAACTTGAGATTGGCACAGATGGGCAAGTTATAAGGGTAGGTGAGTTAAGATAATGCGACCCAGAAAATGTTTTATATTTTTTATGGTTATTGTCTTTCTTGCCTCGCAGAATTTACCTGCCTTTGCCTATGTTATGATGCCTGAATACCTGTGTGAATTAGGATTACACTTTTATAATCAAGGCAAGATTTATGAGGCATTACATGAGTTCCGCAAGGCTTTAATTATTAAACCGGACTATGAACCCGCCTTAAAGTATATTGATATGATTGAAGAACAGGCAGTTGTTTCTCCTGCAGTTACTGCACCGTCAATTTATAAACCACCGGTTGAGAGGCTGCCTATTGTAAAACCAGAGATTAAAACTCGCGAAGAAACAATTCAAGACATTTTGGATAGGATGGAAAGAGAAATATTCCCGCCTGTTGTTCTGCCTGCTGAGATTCCTGAATTAATAGAAGAAAAGGCAATACCTCCTCACGTTTTATTGCTCGATGGAAATACAAGGATGCTTAAATTTCCTATAGAGATTGAGGCGGCAAAATCAATAATTATTAGGGGAGAGAATATTAAGCGATTCTTAGCCACGCAACCAGATATTCTGACTATTGAAAGGATTAACCAGGATGGAATCCTGATTACTGGCAAAGATTTCGGTTATACCTGTTTGCACATCTGGGATGAGCATGACCGTTGGACATTAGAATTTATTACTACACCTCCCAAGCCTGAGGGTCCAACCTATGCAGAACTGAAGCGCAAAGAGGAGGAAAGGGCTAGTAATTTTAAATTGCGCTATTCCATTGATTGGTCGTTATATGAGACCGGAAGGAGGCTGGATGCCCTGGAGCGAGATTCTTACACCTTCAGCCATTGGTTGGATTTGACTGGTCAGACACCTTATGGGAATTTAGATTCTTCAGCTTATATTCGTTCGCTACGGCAGTCAACCGACCTTACCTACTTTAGTTTAGGATTAGAGGAGGGTAAGATAGGGCCGTTTGAAGATTTCTCTCTTCGTGCATTTGATTATTTATCAGGAGTTACCAATCTTGCTTTTTCCGGAACGCCTTTACGAGGAGCGATGCTTAAGTCACCGGCGTTTGATAAAAAAATCGATTATACTATATTCTGGGGACGGGAAGGCGGAGGTAGATATGGCGGCCTTTCGCCTGGTTTAACTAAGACCAGACACTCATTTTTAAGCGGCTTTGATTTAAATTTTTCTCCAGTGCAAAAACAGGATTACAGCTTATCTGTATTCCGCGGCTGGGGTAGAGATAGGCCATACGATTTAAATCCTTATGGTTATGATTTAGACATCGATTATCGTTTTGATAAATGGGGCTTAGGTTATGAATTAGCCTATGATTCGGAAACCTTTGCTCACCTTATAAATTTGACCTACAATATACCTAAATTAAGATTAACTGGTGAACTGAGGAATACGGCTAGGAATTTTAGGACAATGACTGGTTGGGGCTGGCGGGCAGGTGAACAGGGTCTATTAGCCACTCTTTCTTATGCTCCTTTTGAAAATCTCGATATCTCCGGTCGTTTGGATGTATTTAAGGACAGGCTCTATCCTAATCCAGAAGATGAAGGACGCTGGAACCAGGACTTTAGCTGGGATGCCGTATATAGAATAGACCCCTTAACCAGTTTAAGGTTAAACTTCAGCATGCAGAATCAGCTGGGAAGGATTTCGCCATATCGTTATTATAATGAAGGTATAGGGTTATATAAAACATTTGAGTTTATAAAAAGGATTAATGCCTTCATAAATTATTTCCATCAGGAGAATAAATACTATGTTTCCCCCAGCAATAATTATATAAATGATAGAATAATTTTGGGTTTGAGGTTTAGTTTAATCGGAGACATTTATTATTATCTGAATAAGGAATTTAATTGGATTGAGGCAAGATATACAGGATTACACTCTCGACCCCACGCACTTCAGACAGGCGTTGATTGGTATGGGCAGATTCTAAAGAGCCCGCTTTGGGGACACCTGCGTTTTGCGTATCGAGATGAAGAGAATACCCTCGCCCCTTTAAGTTTTCTTTCTGGAGAGGATTATATTGAGGGCTATGCCGAGCTTTCTTACCGACCCAAACCAGATATCGAGGCATTCTTGTCGGCAAGAGTACGTAATGTCTGGGCAGATAACCCAGATGTTGACAAGCGAGTAGAAGCAAATTTTTATGCCGGCTTGCGCTTTCTCTGGGATACCGGCCTGCGTTGGGAATCCGTTGGCGCTGTTGAAGGTTACGTATTTAAGGATTTAAATGGCGATGGGTTAATACAGATAGATGAATTACCTGTTGAGGGAGTAAAGATTTGGCTGGGAAAGGATAAATTTTATATAACCGATAAAGATGGATATTATACATTTACCAAGGTAAAGGCAAAAAGGGCTTATGTAAATATTGACACTGCGACTATTCCTTCGGGTTTTGTTTTAAGTGTTCCTGCAACGCAGGAGGCAATTATTGCTCATGGTAAGGCAGTAAGAATAAATTTCGGCATCATCAGCCGCACAGAGATTACCGGTGTAGTCTTTGAGGATGTTGATAGAGATGGACAATTAAGTTCTGGGGATTCAGGCATTAGAGGAGTAGTTTTAACCTTGGAGGACGGCACCAGAACCACAACCGATGATTCCGGAAGATATTATTTTAGAAAGGCTGCTGTTGGTAAACATACTATTAGTTTAGATTTGAATAGTCTGCCCTTCATATACATTCCGGATGTTCCTATCTTTAAGGATGTTGAGATCTTCGAAGGCATCAGTTACATCCATAACATTCCCTTAAAAAAGATAGAATAAATCCCGCACGATTGTCAAATTAAAAGGTAAAGCATAGTATCCTGAGGTGCGGGATAAATATTTTTAGCGGCTATAGATAGTTCTTACTATCAACAGGTTATCTTGGCCTTTATTGCTTAGTTGTTCTTCTTCATCCTCCTGTTGCATCATCGCTGGAGACTGCGGTAGAATTTCTTCTTGAGAATCAACCTTTGATTGCGCATAGATATTTTCTTTTGTTTTTACAGTCTCCTCTTCAATAAAAGGCTCATTGATACCTGGGATTGCGGGTATTATGCAGGATATAGGTATCGAGCCATTATCTTGAGCGAATGCCGCATTAGTAGATAGCAAGGCAATCGCCATTAATACTGTCAAAATCGTCAATGCTTTTTTCATCTTCCCTCCTGTATTTCCATCCGTGGCCGGTGGGGAGGTTGCACTAATCTTCTGTATCAAGTTTTAATATATTTGAAAATCCTTTTTTCTAAATCCGTTTCTGATTTAATACCCTTGCCGTTAATCTTTAGCTTTTCAATAAAATCAATAAACCAGGCAATAAGCCTTGCTCTGGATAATTTCAAGCCGGTTGAGAAAAGGGCGTCTTTGCCCAGCCTGTCCAGGAAGTCAACCTCATCGCGATTCAGGAAGGTAACTACGCGCTGCATCGGTTCTTTTAAGGTATGATTAACTGATTTTCTCATCTCTTTATCTTTTTAATAAAGAACCCCGGCAAACTTTCGCCGGGGTTTTAAATTTAAAAACCCTAAAGCAAACTTTAGGGTTTTTATCTCGCCTCTTTGGCAGCCCCGCTTTCCTTTCGGATCGGTAGCTTTGCGCCCCAGCGTCACCGCTAGTTTGCCATTATCAGTAGGACTTCCTAATTGTCATTTAAAGTATAACACAAATTTGGTAAATTTTCAAGATGGCAAATTGCTAAATTGATAAACTTCCCTTCAACTAGGGACAGTTCTCCACTTCTTCGAGGACCGGTTCTTGCTCTGAATAGAGAAGTGTCCCCATAATTGAAAAACATGAGCACAAAATAAGGTCGAATAGGGACACTTCTCCGATTAAGACTGGAGACGTTCTCCGATTGGCGCAAGAACTGTCCCTAAGGTTATAGGGTTAGGAGAGGAAGATGTCTATTTGTGAGATAAGGCGGGAGCGAATCTGCTCAGCTAATGGATGGGGTATGATACTTGAGGATAATTCTGCGGTAGAGCCATCTTTATTGTGGATTAAGATTTTGTGAATTACCGCAGCGTTCTTGCCAAAGGTGTCTTTTCTCTTCGGGTTATGATAAATTACCTTTATGGAGCCAAGGAAGTTAAAGCTATAGGTACAATCCTTCCTAAACAGCCAGCCAGCTAATACAGGGGCAAATCTTAGATTCAATTCACCCCGTTTATTTAAGAAAAACGGTTTATGGCCGATATTTATAATTCGCCAGATGTGCAGGAATTCGGCGGTCGATCCGGAGAGGCGGGCAACAAAGCCTGTGCCCACAAGATTCTTGTCAATAAAAACAGAGCTGGCTATGAATGAGGAATTCTCCAGAATGCTCCGTCCATATCGTTTGGGGTCCTGGAAGCAAACCAGTATATTCTTGAATTCCGAATAGAATTCTTCATATAGACCAGCAGTTAGAATTTCCAATAAATACTTATATTCCATATGCAGCCATATGGATTCATTCTCCAGCCATCCAGGGCTAAATGCCCGGCAGCGCCCAATCTCAAATGGCATAGCCCGCAAATCCCCGGTAACCTTATACATCTTTAATTGCTTGTCGTACAACTGGCTTTTTTTAACTGCTACATAGAGTTTGTGCGCGGCAGATTCTTCCTTGAGAATTTTAAGAGCATGAACCTGCGCCTCCAAAAACAGGGGTAGCTTTACCTGTTGGAATTTGCGGGGATAAACAACTCCGTCTTTTATTTCGTATTCAGCGAGCCGGTTGATAAAATAGGCGCAGAATAAGTTGTCACTAGCTTCAAATGCCATTTTGATGCCGGCATTTACTTTTTTTAGCGCCTGCTGGAGAAAATCCAAAATCGCTTGTCTGTCCAATTCCTT
>SMTZ1_10006703_pt2 | contig 11455 bp, 17 predicted proteins | sample DeeMarSWOR136_30_FD_25667 | JGI IMG/M metagenome (IMG submission 25667)
GGAACGTGATTTCAATTTCGCCTTCGTACTCACCGGGTGGGCCATCAAGTGCTGTAGGTTCTGTAGTCCAATAAAAGGCTACGACACCGCCAGCTCCATTTGTTACCACGCCAGTAATTGTGGCTGTTAATACGGTAGCTCCAACTTGTCTGAACTTTAACAAGACTGTGGCACCAGTGATGTTGATTGCATCGCCAGTGGTTTCGTCTGTTAGTGTGCAGATCAAGGTAGGCTTCGTATCACCTTGAACTAGCTTGATCTTGTCCGTCATTAGATTCTCCGAATTTTTACATGCTTACTAACGCGCACATAGTTCTTCAGAGCGCGATCCCTAGCCACGTTCAATCCAGCAGTGTACAGAGCTTGACGAGCAGCAGCTAGTTTGAAGTCTGTGTAAGGCTTGTCATGAGACATGAACATCCTAGCTAAAACGCCGTGAGCTATGATCTCTGCATAGTCTTCGTAAATAACATCGTCAATAGATGAAGTGCTACGAGTTGGCTTTAACGCTACAACTAGAGTTATAGCATTGGCAAGTGTTTCATTAGGGATTGGATAAACAGAAAACGTATCAGCATCTTTCTGCCATACGTTCCGCGGATCTTCACGCCTTACTGGTGCATCTGCTGCATTTGGATTGTACGCAGCAGGATTAGTGATCTCATCAAATGAGACGGGGGTAAGCTCCCTACCTTTGTACCAGCCCTTCAGGATCTTTGTTACTCTCCTATCCTTCGGTGGCTCAAGGTCATAGTCAGATACATCGACAATCCCAGTTACAGGATCTAGTGTAGTTTGTAGGATCAAAGACTTTTCGCAGAAGTCAATGATTGTGTTTTTAATTTCTAGTAGTGCCATGTCTACGTTCGCAGATGGAACGTGAGGCATAACATTATCTAGGAAGTCGCTATGGTTTTTCATTTCTGTATCAACTCCCTCTGCCATAGTGCGCGTAGATTTGCTGCTCTAGTTCCTTCTGAATACTCATCATCTCTAAGTTCAGATCTAAAGACAACATAATATGAAAGCAACTTTTGCACGTTATGAGGGAGTGGTATCTCGTCTGTGGCAACGTAGTCAGGATCGTCTGCAGTCCAACTAAGACCACTACCTAGTCTGAAGTCTGGACGCATACGGAACATCTCAGACACCCCGTCATTGCAGTAACCCATCAACTGTTCATCAGTGTACCGAACGCCTGACGCATCGTTAAGGGTGACTCGCACATCATCAATTATCTCTTGGAAGGTATGGGACATTCTTTATCACCACTTAACTTTATCGGCCCAGTACGCAGCACTCATCTTGCCTTTGGCTATATCCTTAGCATGACGAGCCTTGAAGCTTTCTCTGCGCTTGCGGTACGATTCTGATTCCCCGGCTTTCTTGGGTGAGCCTTGAACACCCTGTTGACCAAAACGAATTGTCTTGACCTGATCACCTTCTTTTGCCACAACGACGTGTGACTTGGTTGGATGATCTGGAGTGCGCTTAGGCTTGTTGAAGCCAGCAACACCCGCCCTCTCTAACCTAGGATCTTTCTTCATTTCTTAAATCCCTTCAAGGTCTGGGCAAGTCGAGCGCGTTGACCCAACTTACCCGGAGCCTTCGCAGCCTTGGCTAACTTCTTCTCTGGAATCTTCTCGCCCTCTTTAACACCTAGTTGCTTACGCAGCGCACCCGGTTTCTTGATTGCTTTATCGATCCAATGTTTAGCCATTGCCGCTCCTTACTTTTTCAAATGAGATATATCTGGTTCCTCATACAAAGGCTTGAATGCCTCGAACGGCCAGACGCCGGGCTCCATATCAGGGAACTTAACCAGAACAGCGTCACCCCTTGGAATCCAGCAGAACTCTACATACTCGTTCTCTGCTGAGAATGCGTAGCCATCCATCATCTGAAAGCCACCGCAATTTTTATTCTTGTCTGTGATAATGGTAAGCCCACCCCTGTTGTTCTCAAAGAACATTGCATGGTAGTGAGGCTTACCCGGGTTATCACACTCTTCGCATTCATGAGCGAACGCGGTAAGAGCCAACAGCAATGCTAGTGCTGCAACCATAAACTTTTTCATAACGTGCCCTCGGTTGGGTGGAGGGCATACAACACCCTCTGACGTTTAATCTTTGGATGTTTTCTTTTTACCAAACACTGCTGCAGCCATATCTGATGCATCAGGTTCGGTAGCTACATTCTGTACTTCTTCATCGAGAGATTCGTGTACCACCTTAGCAGCTACCTTCTTCGGCGCTTCGGGTACATACTTCTCCATGTCACTACGTTTTGCCAAGCCTTCATTCCATTGGAAGATGCGGCCAGTAGGACGGTGAATTAAGCGATTGTGTTTGCTTTTGGTTTGCGTAGACATAAAGCCTCATAAAAGAAAAAATGGGAAGAGGCTCCCGTGTAAGAGCCCCCTCCCGTTCGTTAGCCCAGATTAGGCTTTCGAAACATACAGGTCAACCAGAGCTTCTGGCTTAACAACCTTGAAACCATACACGTTCAATCCACGAACGATGTTACCGAACGTAGTCTGTGCGCGGAGAGTTTCAACATTGGTGATCTGAGAAGCAAACGAGATTGCATCACGAGTGCCGCTCAGAACGTGCCAGCAGTTAGTGCCGCTGTCATCAACAACGTCGAGGTTGTTAGAGACATACAGCGTGAAGCGATCGATCATACCGATCTTACCGTTACGCAGAGGGGACTCAGCGTCACCAGTAAGGTAAGCTTGACGCAGATCGGAAGTCTTCAGCATTGCCGACATCCAAGCAGGGATCACCATCCAGCGACCATCTTCAGGGACATTCTGCTCGTCGAGTACTTGACCGCACTTCAGGATGTTATCCAGAATGTTGTCTTTGTCGAGGCCGATCGAAGCACCAGTAGTACCCAGATCGATGTCGCCGGAGATAGCACCAGCAGTTGCACCTTGGTTGTCTGCAGCAGCATCGGCAGCGACGTTGTTCAGAACGTCATTGTCGATAGCGATCTTCATCTGCTCGCCAGCGTCGTTGGTGAAGATGTCCATCAGCTTAACATCAGCCTGAACAGCGTCAACGTCGTCAACGATAACAGAGAAGGGATCGAACGGATATGAACGGTGTCGCCTTGGTTCTTGATCTCACCTTCCCAATCGTTGTTGGTGATCTCGCCCAAAACTGTGGACTTATAAAACTTGACCTGCAGCTTGCCACTCCAGATCTCTGGAATAAAGGCTGAGCCTGCTGGATCGCCATTGTACGAATACTGCGGATAACCGCCACTTACTGGAACAGTCATTCTGTTCTCCTTTCAAGATAGATATATTATCCGCAGCTCTTGAGGTTATCGGATTCGACCCTCAATTGATGCGGAATGGATTTCAGCTTCCATTGCCACTTGATCCTTCGCACTTACTCTACCTGCTCGGCATGCAGCATAAAAGTCTGCAATCTCCTTGCGGGTAAAGAATCGCTTACCGGGCGGGGCAGTAACTCGCTTGTTACTATCCGGTACCTGATGAGCGGCGGCTGCTGGATTGTGGCGTTGGTTTTGTTTCGCTGCCACCTCGTTCTCGTATTTATTAAAGAAACGAGCTACCAGTTCGGCATCCCTGTTTTGCTCAGCAGTCGATAGGAGGTCTTGGCGTGTATGACCACTAAGCTCGTCATATTCATCCAGCCACCGTAGGAAGTTTTCATCAGAGTTGATGTTGACCCAGTTGGGTGCCAGTTGGTTCAGGCGATCATAAAATTGCACGTTGGCATCTTTGGCAGTTGTCTCACGGACACTATCAAATTGACGCTTCAGTTCAGCAATCTCTTGATCCTTCGCCAAGCTTGCAGCCTTGGTTGCTCTTTGTATAACATCGAGCAGATCATCTCCGTACTTCTCACGATCGGCATCACTGATGAGTGACGACGCTTGAGCCTGTGTTGCCTGACTCTTCAAACTTTCTACTTGCTCAGCTAAGAGTTGAATTTGATTCTTCAGCTCTTTATTCTCGGACGCGAGTCGCGGTACCTCTGCGCGATACTTGCCCTCAATAACTCGATAACGCTGTTCCCACGGTTCTTCCTTAGGCGGCTCTGGCGTCTCGATGGGTGGAGTCACCGCCATTGCTGCAGGATCTACATCCTGAGGATCAACTGTGGGAGCCGGATCGGGTACAGGCTCGTTCATTGCATTGTTACCATCCAATTGCTTGTTCTCATAAAACGAGCTATGGATTGCGTCTGCCTTCTCAGCAGCTTCGCGTACCTTACGGGGGAGTGCCATAAATTTTCTCCATGAGCCCTTGGATGCAACTGTCATCCTAGGTCTTCATTAGTGCTGACGTAGTCCTCGGTCAGCTTCGAGGTATCAGAGCTTAGCGCCCTTGAAACTTACGGATCGTGGCTAGTGCTTCATCACTACGATTGAGGAAGTCTCGTATGATCTGAGCCGCGCCTTGGTTCCAGCGAAGTTGAACTTCGTCCTTGGTAACGCAAGAATCGCGGTCGATCTCTTCGAGAGTATTCCGAAGCCATTGGCACACGGTCTCAAATTGTTGATTACCTTTCAAACTAGCTAGAGCTTGAACGGTAGAGTGGTCTGGTTTTGTTAGCACAAATCACCTTTTAGATTTCTTAGACTTTGCCTCGTAATCTTGACGGGCAGACTCGACAGCGGCTTCAAGTGCTTTTCTAGCGGTAGCCGAAGTATTCGCAGGAGCGCGATCGAGTGCTGCTTTAGTCGCAGCGTATCGAGCCCCCGCCGCTTGTACTTCACTCTCACCAGCGGAATTTGCAGAGCCCTTCGGACGCGCATCACTCGGATACGGCTTCGACGGACGCGCATCATTCTCACTCTTCGTAGCTTTAGGGATCGGCTTACTTGGTCTGCTGTCACTAGCACCGGGCTTTCCTTTCGGATAAGGCTTCGAGGGACGACTATCGTTGTCTACTGGAGGCCGTGGATTATCAGGTAAATAAACTTTCTTATCTCCGGATGATACACCTCTAGTGTTAGATTGTCCTCGCTTATTGGTTTTGCGTAGCGTAGGTGCTGTCTTACCAGACTTGTCTTCTGCTTTATCAGTCGAGACTGTAGGCATCACTGGTGTAGAGAATACCTTCTTGTCTTTAGGAGCAGAACTCTTTTGCAGACTATCCCACTCTGTCTTAGTGTCATCAACCTTAGGCATAGGCACTGCTTCAGTCTTAGCTTCACCAACAGTTGGGCCCATCGTGACACGACCCATCTTACGAGCGATTGAATCCGCTGTATCTGGAACGTAATCTCTACGGGCATTCTCACTGTCAATGCGAGACTGCTTGAACTGCTGTTCCTTTTCGTACTCTGCTTTGCCTAAGCCAGCTCCGTACTTGTTGTAAGCATCCGACCCCGGGGCATCAATGTTGCCAGCTTTTAAACGATCGAACAGACGACCGAAGCCGCCTTTCAATTTGTCTAATGCACCAACTTCTTGAGACTTCTCAATTTCGTTGTAGCGATCAGAAGCTTCAATACCCATACGTTTGAAATCGTCTTCAGATGGAGTACCGTCTGCGAGATGCTTAACGTCCGAGGAGTGGAATAGTGATGGCTTGCTAACGACTCCGTGGCTGGGCATGCCTCCGGTTTTCGCCATATTTTCTCTCGCCCACTTTGGGACTGCCATGTTAGCATTTGCCTTTCTTCTTCATAGCTGAGCCACCGTTTGCCATCTTCTTCATGCCTTCTTTCTTCTGCATGTCGGCATACTGCTTCGGTGTCATCTTGCCAGCAGGAATAGCCTTGGCAGCTTTCTTTGCCATAGTCATATCCTTGCCCTTCTCGCCTTCGGACTTCTCACCCTTCAGGTATTGCTTGGGGGTGATCTTGCCGCCCTTCAAAGCTTTGGCTTCTTTCATTTCCTCAGCCTTGGTGTCTTTGCCTTTAAACATTTTCATCGCGTCTTTGTCCTTCATGGTTAGCCTCACTGCATAAAGTTTGTATCTGCTAAGCTTTTCAGTACCTGCTCTGCTGTGTTGGGAACCATGCCACCGTCAGCCATTTGAGGAACCTGTTGCGGTACTGCGGTTCCCTCTGCTGGCATGCCGCCCGGTAATGATTCTTGCGGTGCGGCCACCACTTGCTGTGGTTGCATTTGGTTCGCCATCTGTTGCAGCATCTGCTGCGCAAGCATCTGGGCACGAGCTTGGATCTTCTGCTCTTCCATCGAGTTCTGATCCGGTACGATCTTGTTCGTGTCCATCTGCAACCCACGAGCTGCTTCACGCAACAGGTAGGCTCTACCTTCAACTCCAGTAATCTGGGAGTCGATCGGATTAGCAGTTGCCATCAAGAACTCATTGCGACGCATCTGCAGAGTCTCTTTATGCAACAGGCCAATTGCTCCTTTAGCAACAACGCGGAAGTCACCCTTGATGTATGGGTCACTGTCGAACATCATGTTGTGGATGTACAACTTCTGAACCATACCTGCGACCACACCGTCGATTGCAGCGATAGCTTGTTTGATACCTTTGCTTGCATTGTCCATCAACATCGATAGACCAGATGCAGTACGGCCAGCGCCAGACACAGCGGAGGAACCGTACACATAGTTTGGAATGCCTGTGACTTCGTCAGCCTGTTTCGCAAACTGCATAAACACGCCGAGCAACTCTTGAGCATTCATGCTTGGCTGGAAGAAACGCACAGCAGGTTGTCCACCACCAGTGCGGTCAGACGTTGCTTGCCAAATCTTCCAAGGATAGATCTCAGTGATCTGCTCACCATCGGGTAAGCGGTCAACTGTAACCTCAACCTGTGGGCCAGAAGCGACTGCCATGTTGTTCGCGATGGAACGGGCAGCAGCGTTACACATAGTTTGGTTGTCGCGCATGATCTCAGGCAGAGCCACACCCCAGAAGGAATGAGGAACATCTTCCCAAGAAGCAACACCGTATGGGCGATGACCCAATGGATCAGGGTTCAGCACAACCTTCCACATGATGCCATCTGTCCACCAAGCGTTGATCTCATAGATCTCTTCAGGGTCGATGTCAGTCATGCCCCACTCAATCAAGTACTGCCCAGTGACCGAGCCCCAGAATTCAATGGTCTCTACTTCACCAGATAGCAATGGATAGCGGAAAGGTTTGCCAGCCAAGACGCGCTCTTCGTTGTCGCCTTGAATCCATGTGCGATAGCCGGACATTGCAAAGCGATCGATTACCGTTTGCAGTGCATCGTTATCAACACCCGGGGTGCCCCGCATAGCTTGTAGGCTATTCGCATTTAAGCGGTGACGCTGTATCAGGTACGCATCGTTCACGCCAGTAGAAGCTGGAGCGGGGAAGATGTCGTAAGGCGAGACGCGCTCGAACTCTTCGACAAACTCAGTCATAACGATAGGGGTAAACTCTGGCCCCCATGCCATGCCCTTGCGACGCTTGATCACTGGCCCCTTCATGATAGCGGAAGGGAAAGTTGTAAAGTCGTTAATGAAGTTCTTTAGCTCAGGCTGGAACTTGCCGCGGCCTAGCTGGTCTTCAATCTTGTCACCCATGCGACGAGCAGCATCTTCAGCTTCTTGCTTTAAGCGCTGAGAGATTGCCTCATGGATTTCCTCCATACGGGCACGGAATGTCTCAGGGTGAAGCTCACCACCTTCGGCTATGAACTGCTCAGCCTCCATGCGAACCAGATCAATAATGTTCCGGCGCATCTCGGGTGGCATCTGTGGCGTATTGGAAACCTTCAGATCAAAGACGCGGTCTTGCTGATTTAGCATCACGTCAGAGATCCATGCTTCAGCAGCACGGCACTTCACGTCGGTCAGCATCATATAAATATCTGAGCCGCCGACTCGTTGGATTTCCATCATGCGGTCAGGGTCATACTCACCCCTACGCTGACGTTCGCATTTCAGCAGCCGCTCGACAATTACAGCCTTTGCGGTCTTAGCCTCATCCCAGCACTTGCCAACGTAAGCGCCGAGATTAGATTCGAAACGAGCGTTTGACTGAAGATCGTCTTCACCGTCTATTTCGATTTCGACCTGCGGTCTGTTGATTGCATATCCCATTTATGTCCATCCCTTAGAGGATACTTTGTGTATTGACTTTGCACGAGCTGGCGAAACTCCACTTCTAACCTTCAGGCATCCGTACTGGATTGCATCCTGAATGTGAGAATAGATATCCTTTACCGGCCTATCCTTATACCGTGCAAGTCCAGAGGTCTTTAACCTCTCATACTTGTACCTACCTAAGAAACCCTTGCGAATGTTTGTGCATCGCGGGTTCACAGCAAAGGCAGGTTTACCATCACTCATCTTCGTCATGAAGTAGGCGACAGCTTCTCTCCTCGGTATGAAGTCGTTAGTCGGCGCAGGCTCTGTGTATATTCCCGCTTCAAGCAACTCTTGGAGACAGGTTCGTTCGTCAGTTTGTGCGCGAATGTTGCCAGCAGGGTCGCCAGCAGATACGAGTTGGGAGTGACCATAGTTGTTACTCAGATAAGGTTTAACGACATCATTGGCAAACTGACGGATACCCATATCTTCTGATATCAATTCGTCAAGTATTGTCAGTCTACCAGAAGGCGACACTTGCATAATCGCACATGCTGGAGTAAGTCCGAAGTCCCACCCAAGGATAATGGGAAGACCCGGCGTTGCCTCTATGTTATTAGGAAGGCAATGTATCTTGTCGTTATACTCTGGATAAACAGGCTTACCATCCAGCGTCGTACCATAGTTTCCAAGCACAAACACATTGATCCAATCAGAGCCTTTACTTGGCAACTGTTGGGTGTAGTAGTCATACCCTGTTGGTATATTCCGAATGTTCTCTGCCTCTGGGTTAGGCACATACTCACCGTCAACCAGAAGCATTGCTCCGGGCTGGCGGAAGAAGTGCCATTCTTCAGGGCGTTCCTCTTCGGCTACCTTGTAGTACCAGTGGTCATCATCAGGTGGGTTCGTGTCAAGAATAATCCCGTGCCAGCTAGGGCCACCTTGGATCATTGACGGGAAACGTCCCACACGCTGTGTGACCATATCAAAGATCTCTTTAGGAATCTCAGAGGCTTCGTTAATCCAAGCGCCTGTCAATTCCAACGATCTCAGCTTACCAGTTTCGGTAGGCTTGTCTAATGCCATAAACATAACTTCAAGTTCCAGCGAGGTGCCATCACCAATGTTGCCAATCTTCATTGTCGAGGTGATAGGCGTGTCCCACTTGATCGGGGCTACGTCTGCTGGGAACCACGTCTCCCACGTTTTGATTGTGGTTGACTTGAGTTCGGGGTAGGTGTTACGAATAATAAGCCATCGAGAACGGCGAACATTGTCGCGGCTAGGACGCTGTCGCAGAGCGCGAGATACGATCTCCACGCAGCAACTGCTGGATTTGCCCGAGCCCACTGGCCCCATAAGACCGCGCACGAAAGCATCGGATGCATGGAACTTGGCTGCATTCTTTCCGGGCGGTCTGTAGTTAAAAGTATTTTCACTCACAAATCAAAACTCTTTCCGAAATGTCAACTTCACTGACTTCAAGTCCGGCGAGGCTTGGATTCCAAAGTCACCGTGCTTGGTCATGTAGGTAGCATCTACGGCATCAAGGCTTGCGCCAGATTGACCGCCACCTTTCCAGTGAGAGCCAGACAGTCCTAAGTTTAAGGTGCCATCTTCTCCGTGGTATACGTTCCGACTTAAGCGGCCACCGCCTCCGAAGTTCTTAGCGTCTTGTCCACTAGCCGAGTAGGAGATATCAAAGCCGGGATCGAAGTCATCCTCACCGCCTTCGATGTCAGGAAGCGAACCATCGGCCATCTTCTTGACGCCAACCATTTTGGTTTTGTCGTCGATCTTGCGAACAGTCTTCTTAAAGTTGGTGCCAACCCAATCAGGTTTATTCCCCATCCTTGTTCTCCTCAGGAGCTGTCATGTTCAGGTTGAAGGTGATCGGTGCTGCATCCACATCCATCTTGACATCTGAGAGATCAGGCAGAATCTTACGCAGAAGAATCTCAGTAGCACGAACTTGGGTAGCCGACATCTCGACTTTGCCATTAGCGTGGTCGGTCAGGCGATTGATCAACTGAGCTGCTTGGATCTTTAACCGTGTGTTTTCGTCGTGCTTGATTTTTCGGATTCGTGCTGCCATTGTTTGTCCTATAGTTTTTGAACCCCAGCCTTGTCGAAGGCTTTCAGGATTGAACCACCCAGAAGGATCAAGTCCTCCCTAGTGTGGAACTCCATGAGGTTGATCTCAGCTTCGAACAAATGCGGGGTGCCTTCGATGTTGACCATCCCTGTCAAGAGAACCACCTGAGGAGCAATTGCTTTTTTAATATCGCTCTCGTGTGTGACCTCAATCCCTCGCAGGGCTTCGTAGGTATTTAGAAACTTCTGTAGTTCTTTAATAGGTATCATAAAAATAATAAGTGGAGCGGATCAGGAGAGTCGAACTCCGCGGTCGTCAGCTTGGAAGGCTGCTGCGCGCCCCTTGCGCTTGTTGACCCGCATTGAAACTTATAGGTTACAGAAAGCCTCACAAAATGAAACCTTCAGGTTACTGGCTACTCATGACGGACTTGAACCGCCACCATTAGTTTTGGAGACTAGGATGCTGCCATTACACCAATGAGTAGTAGAAAACCCCCCGGTCACTCCAATGTAAGCGCCGTGCATTCACACTCGGTTCATCGTAGGAGGAGCAGGGGGTGATGGTTGCGGGAGAGGGACTCGAACCCCCGACCTTCGGATTATGAGTCCGACGCTCTACCGCTGCGCTATCCCGCGCTAGACTTGCTATATATGCACACCTATTCTATTTTGCAGAATCATAACATATCTTGTTTGATAACAGATCACTTATGTTGCTTTAGCCACCCGGTGTTAGACATCATGTGTCCCGTGGCGGTACTTACGTTGCTTAGTGTCTCTCCAAAGAACTTTCCTCCAACCCCAGATCTCCTGATTCCTGATCACGTCCTTAACATTATCCTTACTATTGGCAAATTTAAAATGCATCAGCCAAGCAACCGCCTTATGATCTGGATCATTGGTCAGGTGGGAGTGCCATGTCCATGTATCTATGGTGTAGATCCTTCCCGTTTCCAAGGGGCATCTCTCAATTTCCTTGAGCGTGATCCCCTCCTCCAAGTAGTCCACAACGTATTCGTATGTCGGGTCAACTGGGTAGCAACCTTCTTCGTCGTTTTTAAAAAAAATTCCGGCACCGCCATCATTCCCCTCCCCTAACATCACAAGGTTCCACCGGGAGGTAGGGTTGTAACAATGCCTATGTATCCCCCAGTTGCCAATTGAGTTCTTGCCCAAGTAAGGTTGCAACTCCAAATCCACAAACAACTGCCTCAACTCAGGGAAGGCTTCCATCACATCGTAGTAATTTACTAACAACTCCTCGCCTTCATACCCGCCTTGCACCCCATCCTCGTATGTCAAGTTGACAACTACGTTCTCGCCGGG
>SMTZ1_10017142_pt1 | contig 11453 bp, 9 predicted proteins | sample DeeMarSWOR136_30_FD_25667 | JGI IMG/M metagenome (IMG submission 25667)
GCTTCAGGTCAGACAATACGTTACGCATCGATGGTGTGATACGGGGAGAACTGGTTCGCTTTATCTCAAATCCTAATCGTTGCCGTCCCCTGACGATAAGTAGGTCCAATTCAGCACCTCCATGTGTAGCCCAGAAGAAGCATTCATCTGCTCTTGCTTTCAATCGACGGATGATCTGTCCGATAACGAAGCCTTCCCATGAAGCTCCTACCTTCGGGTGTCCTTCCAGGTCTGTTAAGGTTCTGAGGCTAAGTAAAGTATGGAGCACTCCGCTGTCAGCTACGTATACCTTGGGTACCTTGACCTGCCGTTTGGAGATGTTTTCATGCCAGGGCGGTAACTGACGGATAATTAAGGCCGAGGTGAGTAGATCGAGGTAATTTCGGACAGTCGTATCGGCAACACCGAATGAACGTGCGAATTCTGAGGCGTTCCAGATTTGGCCGTGGTAGTGGGTGAGCATGGACCAAAAGCGTCGCAGAGTGGTTGAGCGGATGGTGATACCGAGTTGGGGTAAATCTCTCTCTAAGAAGGTACGAATAAATCCGCGACGCCATTCGTCGCTTTCAGCATGAGATCGGGCTAGATATGACCTGGGAAAACCACCTCGCAACCAAAGCCGTGTATGGTTTTCAGCTCCCACCTCATCTAGTGAGAACCCACCCAGCTCGTGGTAGAAAATTCGCCCTGCAAGGGTCTCAGAGCCCTGCCTTAGCAAATCCGGTGAAGCACTACCAAGTACCAGGAAACGGGTTGTTGGCTTGGGTCTGTCGACCAGAAAGCGAAGGACGGCAAAAAGGCCTGGATATCGCTGAATCTCATCGATGACTACAAGCCCCTTTAACCCTTTAAGGGCAAGCATTGGATCTTCAAGTGCTAAGGTAGTCTTGCCAACTTGTCGTGCTCCAATGATACCCACAACGGGATGCCGCTGAAGCAATCTCTGGAGTGTCTTTAGTTCTTGGTTGCGATCTAACATGTTATGATAATACCTTGAAATTTCTGTGATGTCAACAGAAATTTCAAGGTAACTAATGGTTATTTTTGAACCACGAAGGGCAACCTGTAGACCTTTAACTCGAGTTCTATGAATGTTCAAAGCTATTCATAATAAAAAGTGCTGTGTGAAAGGTTCTGACATTATTTCTAACGGGGCAGGAAGAGAAAGCCTATCATTCTCAAAAACTGGGAATTTACCAGCTAGTTGTCTGACAGTAGAGTTCTTCTTTTTTTCAATTATAGCTGGTAGTTTATCATAAATTTTCTTCAGGTCAATATGCTGCATTGTTAAACGCTTTTTAAGGCACAAAAAAATCTCTACTACCATTGATGTCTATGGGGAATATGATGATGAGGAGTTTATGAAGAAGTCAAAGGAGGGGGTGCAGCCGGTTTTCTGAGGCAATTTACACTTGATTCAGTAGTGTGTGTAATTTTAGCTCTCTATTTCTTTAACCATCATGGTAGTAGTGTAAACTATTTGGTATGATTCCCGACATACAATATATGGTGTATGAGGACTAAAATGGCTTAGTTGTCAATTGACAGATTAGCTGTCCCGTATTTCATGAATCTTCTCTGAAAGCTGACGGGGACTGAATGGCTTCTTGATATATTCATCTGCCCCGGCCTTTATACCTTCCTTTCACATCTGAAGAAATATAACCCCTTAAATATTTAGATAAAATAATAATGAAATCACCATGGATGCTACATCTGTAGTTCATTGTTCTAGGCATAGATTTATGCTTTACCTTCCTATTCATTTATGGATATATATCTATGCCTACTTAACTAATATTTTTAACTCAAAATGGGGATGTATAATGTCAATTCTGCTTGAAGAAAAAATTCAACAACACACAAATGCCATTATATCTGGGGAAATATCTCCTCCTGAAGGATGTTGTCCACTATGTTTCACGCAACCAATAACATTTAAACTGCATGAATGTCGCAGACGATCTTTCCGCTACACTGTTGGTAATTATGTCAAGACTATCATGTCACTACTGGCACGGTGGAAGTGTCCGGCGTGTGGTAAAACATTTACTACCTATCCTCCTTTTGCCTTGCCTCACAAACGTTATGTACTGACTGATATCAAACGTTTGAGTAAACAATATTTAGAGGATGAACATCAATCATACCGTACGACAGTAACATTTAAAGGTTTGCCTATTGGTTATCAGGAAAAAGATGATAAAAATGTCGATCATTTTCTTGATCCTTCTACAGCCTGGCGTTGGATTCGATGGTTGGGGTTTAATAGAAGTTATGCAAATCAAGGACTGCATCTGACAGGTCATATAGTTCAGCATAGTTCCATATTTCAATTGGTGCCCCGGGTTGTTTCAGGCAAATATCGAAGTTTACACAGAAAAATAATCCTACAGAGTGCTAAAGCCCTATTATATACGGAACAGGAATTTCAACGGTTATTTGGACATAAAAATTTCCTACACTTGGCAACAGTATATTCCAGAAAATGATCTATATTATCTTCACATAAAAATGTTAGGGTAACTATGAACTCAAGAGATGAAAAATGGGTTAGATTTAGGTATGGTGTTTTTGCATAAAATATTTTTTGCTAAGATTGCACCAGAACTGACCAATGTGCACTGCTATAAAAAAACAGTAAGCTGGAACAAGGCTTTTTATTGATTCAAAATCGCTACTTCATGAAAGGGCCAGTACATCATGTTAGAGCAAGATATCAATAACTATCTTCAGTGGATGATATCCGTAGGTTATTCCTTTAGCACCCGTGAGACTTATAAAAAAATCTTGAACAGCTTACTTTTCTTTGTAAAGGATAAGGAAATTACATGGGATGATATTTTTACTTTGGATACGCTGAGGGCTTCTCAAGACAGGAGACCCTCCACTCAGATAAACACCGTGATAAAAAGATTTGCCCGATATCTTTTCGAGCAAAAAAAAATCCGGCAGCCAATACAGCAAAAAAGGGAACCTTTACCGGAAATCTATGAGCAATATCTGATCTATTATGCAAAAAAGCGACAGGCTAATCATATTCAGATTGCAAATTCCAGAAGATTACTGTTTGCTTTGAATGACTATTTGAAAAGATTAAATATCAATCTTTCAAAGATAAAGATTGAGCACATGGATGACTTTTGGTCAGAGTTTAATACGAATCTGTCTTTATCGACACGCCGTTTATACTGTTCTTTTCTTAGGGGATTCTTAAGGTATTTATATCACGAGCGTAGGGTCTTAAGCAGAGATATTGCACCGCTGCTAGTAGGTGCCTATATTTGCTAAGGCCAAACCACCTAGGTTCTTACGGCCACAAGAAGTCAAAAGCCTGTTTGCCGGTTTAAGCCAAAATCTTTCTTCTCCCATAGATCTTCGAACTTACGCCATGCTTCATTTGGCCTACTTCCTGGGATTTCGCCCCAGGGAAATAAGCTTGATCAGACTGGATGATATCTCCTTTAGCAGGCAGGAGTTATGCATTAATCACCGTAAAAATACAAATCCTCTCAAATTGCCCTTGCCCGAAGATACAATCAAGGCCATCGCCGCCTATATTGTTGGGGGCAGACCGAAAAGTGAACACCGAACCCTTTTTTTAAGTCTTAAAGCCCCCTTTATGCCAGTTACTTCGGGTACCGTCAGCCATTGGATCAGTACCTGGATGCGCCAGCTAAACCTGACATCAACCGCCTATTGGTTGAGGCATACTTATGCCCAGAACCTCCTTGAGGTTGGCATCTCAATTTATGAACTTAAAGAAATGCTGGGACACAAAAACATCGAGTCAACCCGTAGGTATCTCCACATCCACACTAACCTCATGCGCAAGGTCCTCTTTGATGAAACAGTTTAAAAGTTTTCTGGCACCACAGTTTGAACGATATATCAGTTACCGTCAACACTTAGGCTATGAGACGCAGAACTCATGGTCACATCTCTTAATGTTTGACTGCTACCTGGTAGAGCTACAAATGGAGCAGGGCTCATTTACACCTGCCTTCTTCCTCCAATTGCGAAAGAGACTTCCCTGGCAGCCATCTACCATTAACAGAGTACTTTCTACCCTGCGAGTGTTCTTCCAATACTTAGTTCGTCAGGGAGATTTTAAAGAAAACCCCCTTAAGGATATTCCTCCGCTAAAAGAGTTGCATTACCTCCCTTTTGTCTTTTCTCCAGAGCAGATCGATCAGTTGTTGAACGCAGTTTACAAAAGGATACGCAAAAACCGAGCATATTATTTAAAAGATGTAGCTATCTACCTCGCTGTGCTACTTTTGGCCCGCTGCGGCCTGAGAATCTCAGAACCCTTGAAGTTATTGATAGGCCGCTATCGCCCCGGGGAGAACACCCTTTATATTGAAAAAACCAAATTTAAAAAAGACCGCTTGATTCCTATCCCAAAATCTGTAGCAGTGGAACTTGACAATTACCTGAAATTGAGAAAGACACTGCTTCCAGGTGATCATAACCCCTACTTTTTGGCTGCAGGCTACCATAAGGGCATTTCAACTTATCAGGCTTCAAGAGCCTTTCATCAAGCTGTCAAAGATATCGGCCTTGATCAACCAAGAAGGAATATAGCTAATGTAACTTTTGGTTCACCTACTCCCCACAGTTTAAGACATTCTTTTGCCATAAATACTTTGAAAAGAATTAGAGAGCAGGGGAAATCTATTCAGAATGCTTTACAGGTATTAGCCGTTTTTATGGGGCATCAAAAAGTAGAATATACGGCTCGATATCTTACAGTATTAGGAACTCAACATCGTCAGAATTTGGTCCGGTTCACTATTTCTCTTCAGGAGGAAATATGAAACTTTCTATTTGTATTCATCAATTTTTTGATCAATATCTTCCCCGCATTAAAGGAGTCAGTATACATACTATTAAAAGTTATCGTGTCACCTTTACTCTTTTCTTACCTTTTGCTGCGCGATACCTTTCCATCAAGGTTGGGTCACTCAAAATAGAACACCTTTCCTCAGACTTAGTTTTTTCATTTTTGGATCATCTAGAAACGCAGCGCAATAATAGTGCAAGTACCAGGAATTACCGCCTTGCTGCCCTTAAATCACTAGCCAAAATGATACGGCTTATGTATCCAGAAAAACAAGGAATTGCGGAAAGGATATGGAACATTCCAAAAAAACGGACTCAAAAACAGTTAATTGGCTTCATACATCAGGAAGAAATACTTAAAGTGTTTGAAACAGTTGACCTTAAGAAAAGCCAGGGATTGCGGGACTATTGTCTACTGCACTTACTCAATGACTCAGGTGCCAGAGCCAGTGAGATAGCAACGCTAAACCTCGATTACTTTGATCCTCAACAAAAAACTCTAGCCATATTGGGCAAGGGGAATCGTTACCGCTTAATAAATCTTTGGCCAAGAACAGTACAGCTTATTAAGTTATATATTGGTAAATACCGAACAATCCCAAAACCTTTATATAGACAGCGTCTGTTTATCAACCAACGCGGAGAAGAATTCACAAGACATGGTATTTATCATCTCTGCAAGAAATACCTTTCCATGGCTTTGTCCCCTAAACGTCTTAAAAACATCAGTCCGGTTCACAGCTTCCGCCATGCATGTGCCGTGAATATGCTCTCATCCGGTTTTTCTATACCTGAAATAAAAAACCATTTGGGCCATCAACATACTGATTCAACAATGATTTATTCACATTTAGAGATGTCTTATAAACGAGAGGTACAGAAAAAATTTTACGAACATACTCAATTAATTATTCCTCAAAATATGAAGATAGAAGAATTAATTAATTGGGAAAATAAAAAAGAAACCCTGAACTGGTTGGACAACCTTTAAGTCTTTATACCTATCCATCCCCTGAGGTTTGGATTACAAAAGCGTGGCAGGTCTTTTATGTTTCGGTCACTTACAGTAGTGTAGCTAATGCTGTTGAGAAATCGTTCATAAGCTTTGCAGCTCTATAAATTCTATATGCCCATATTTTCTCAACTCCTTATGCTTCTTACTTTTTACCTTTTTATTTCCTTGTGTCAAGGGGGTAATCAATTGCAAAATAATTACAAAAAGAGTTTGACATGTTCACCTAATTGGTGTACTATGAATATATGATTAATAAAGTTGTAATAAGTAGAAAAGCAAGGAAAAGCCTTAAAAAAGTTCCTTTCTATATCGTGGTTAAACTACAGGCTTGGGTTAATGACGTAGAGGTTCAAGGTCTGGAAGGAGTAAGAAAAGTTCCAGGATGGCACGATGAACCTCTGCATGGTAAAGGAAAGGGACAGCGTTCTATTCGATTAAGCAAAAGTTATCGAGCAATATATGTAATTAAAGAGGCTCAAATTGAATTTGTAAGTATTGAGGAGGTACATAAGCATGGTTATTAAAAGAAAAAGTGCTTCTATGAAATTTTTAGAAGACATCACAAGAGGTCCTTTATCACTTGGGAAATTCCTTCAGTCAATTCGTCTGGGTGAAGAAATGAGTCAAGTGGAATTTGCAGATCAACTTGGGATATCAAAGTCCCATCTTTGCGATATTGAGAAAGGACGCAAGCTGGTAAGTCCAGAACGTGCAGCTAATTATGCTAAAATACTAAGGTATTCTCCAGAACAATTTGTTCGTCTTGCTTTACAAGATCAGGTAGAAAAAGCTGGATTAAAATTTAAGATTAAGATTGAAGCAGCTTAAGTAAAAACATTTACTGCTAATTCCCAAATATTACTCCGACAAAAGTATTCATCAATCACGCTGCTTCCCCGACTATTCCCATTATCACTTTCACAACAATCTCATCGTTAAATATTGTACATCAATATCCTTGCCTTTATCATTTTTAATTTCTTAGGTGATCTAGTGCGCATTTAATCTCATCCACTTTCCTTTTAAATGTTATAGCAAAGAATTAAAATCTGGGTGGATTTTTTGATCAATTAAGATAGGCTTCAACCGCAATATGTTGGGGTAAATAGGGATTAGGGGTCAAATCTTTATTCTTGACTTTTGAATGAATCGATCAATTAATTTATCAAATTTTTTTTAATTTTAGTTCTCGCTCTTACCTTGGCTTTTCAAAATTTCTTTGTGATCTTTATCTTTTAAGAATAATGCCTTTCCTCGTTTCAACCGTAGGTGGCGTGATAATAGACTCCTGGATGGTGGGGTATAAAAGATTTTGATATGCACTTATTACCCCACTCACCCAAAGTAATTTTATTGATTTGTCAAGAATAAAGATTTGACCTTTTTCACTCTTATTTCTACAAAAGAACTATGAGATGAAGTTATTACCTGTGGTTACTATCCTTAGAGAGAGACGATTGCTCATTTACTCCTTTCATTGTTATCGTCTTTCTCTTTTTTCCATTCCTAGTATGAGTCTAACATAGCTTAGAAAATTTAGCATCATCCAATATATCAGTTAATTTGATACCACCAATGAAATCATTTTCCCATTTCTCGATCCACTTTAATATTCCCTTGACATTAATGGGCTCTAATTTTATGGGAACAAATATCTCTAAATGAACGGTTGAACCTACATTGATTTTTTCACAGCTGTGAAATTTTATTCCCATTCCTTCACGACTGATATTAATAATAGTGCACTCTTCCCACCCTCTTTTACTCTCTTCTGAGATATAGTGAGCTTTCAGTTTTGTGTGATATAGTCTGAATTCCCTTCTATCTTCTATTTTATTATCTTCCATGAGTGGTCGTCCTCTCCTTGTGGCCTCCATCAATGGAAAGTAGGCTTTGATAGTGTGAAATTTGTACCTTGGATAGTTTCTTTATAATCAAGAACCAGTCCCTCCAGCCCTCGGGCTAAATCAGACCGTATAAGCAATACTTTTATACCCTCTTCGCTTTCCACTACTTGATCTCCCTTTTTTTCTTTATCTAAAACCAAATCTAAGCAGTGTGGCATTGAATGATTAGGAGTAACTCTAATAGCCACTTCTGGATCTGTTGTCTGCTTTCGTAAAATCTCTTTAAGTTTTTCCTTTGCCCTTGGAGTTACTATTAACATATTTGCTCCTTATGTGAACAATAGACACTTTTTAAATCAATAGGACAGATACCAATCAGTTCACAATTAAAAATCGACAACGCTGGAAAAACCTTTAATTATTTCTTTAATTTCATTTTTGTGATTTGAGGTCAAATCTTTATTCTTGACTTTTGAATGAATCGATCAATTAATTTATCAAATTTTTTTAATTTTAGTTCTCGCTCTTACCTTTGCTTTTCAAAAAATTTCTTTGTGATCTTTATCTTTTAAGAATAATGCCTTTCCTCGTTTCAACAGTAGGTGGCGTGATAATAGACTCCTGGATGGTGGGGTATAAAAGGTCTTGATATGCACTTATTACCCCACTCACCCAAAGTAATTTTATTGATTTGTCAAGAATAAAGATTTGACCCCTCTTTTTGATAAAAACCTTGACTTAATAAGTAAACAGTAATAATAGGTATTATAATTTCTAGGTTGGCGCATAATAAATTATCTTTTATTTTTAAATAGTTATGTGTGATAATCTAATCTTTTCAATAGGATTTTTAGAAATGAGTTTAGTCATACATTATAGGTTGGCGGAAAATGTATCACAAACCCAAAACCAGTTTGACGTTGTATATCAAGGGTGGGAAACTAAGACCTGATGAAAAAGGGATTGCGACCCATCATTAAAAAGTTTATTATCAAGAAAGTTAATAATCTAACTGGGCTAATCTGTGGTTAAGCTTTAAAAATGATAGATTTTGAACAAGGAGGATGAAGATGAAGACTATTACACTGGGAAAAACAGGTATCAAGGTGAAACAACTTGGTTTCGGCGCTATGTACCTTCCGCGCATCTCTAAGGAGGAGTCTGATAGAACCATCAATAGAGCGCTCGAGCTAGGCATAAACTATTTTGACACCGCATCTGCCTATCAGGACAGTGAAGAGAAACTAGGAAGAGTGCTCTCTGGAAGGAAGAGAGGAGATTATGTAATTTTGACCCGATCCCATTCCTGGAAGATGGGGATGGATGATTTCAAGAAGGATTTTGAGCAAAGCTTCGAAAGATTGCAGATTGAGACCATTGATTTTTATGGTATTCACGCAGTGAATAAACCACATGAGCTGGAGATGGTGATGAAGGAAACCCTTGATTTTCTGAAAGAAGAAAAGACCAAGGGGAAAATCAAGCATATCGCTATCACCAGCCACAACCCGATAACAATGACCGAGGCGGTCAAGACAGGGGAGTTTGCAATGACCATGTTTCCTTTTAATGTGATTGAGCAAGAACCTCTGGAGACCTTGATTGAAACCGCACATCAAAGGGGTGTTGCTACCTCTGTGATGAAACCTTTAGCCGGGGGTGTAATTGAGAGCAAGGCGCTTGCCCTGAGGTTCTTTCTGAGTCATCCTATTGGAGTCATCACTCCGGGGATGTCATCTGTTCAGGAAGTCGAAGCCAATTTTAAGGTCTTCGAGGAAGGGAAACCCCTCTCACCCGAGGAGCTTAAAAGATTGGAGGAAGAGGTCTCCGACCTGGGGAAGGAGTTTTGCCGCCGATGTGAATACTGCATGCCGTGTGAGCACAACATAATGATCCCCTTTGTTCACATGATTCATGTGAAGTGCTACGGAAAGGAGATGAACGACGATATTGCCTACACCCTGAATTTAGCTAAACGCATGCTGCCTGCGCTTGAAGAGTGCGATGAGTGCGGTCAATGTGTGGAAAAATGCCCTTATCATCTCCCCACCCCACAGAGGATCAAGGAGCTAAGGGAACTCCTCAGCTCATTAAAATAAGGTAAGAAATTTCTATTGAGAATGTTTTTTGTTTCTTTGGAGGTGTTATTGAAAAAGGGAGACATTCCCCTTTTTCCTTCCCTTATTCCTAATTGATAAGGTTTTCTCCTGACCAATGTATTCAGTATCATGAATGCTAAATTATTTTCTCATTTTTTTCTTGACAAAGAAATTGATATTTCCTAATTTTTCTGGGAAGCTATTTATAAGTAATAAAATGAGGTCCCAAATATCTGGTTTAGTAAAATAAATCTTTACAAATAGTAGGTAAACTATGCAGGCTTGGATATAATAAAAGGCTGCTTAAGGGAATGCTAAATCCATTGAGCAGCCTTTTTGATTAGTAAAAAAAAGAAGCGGTGAAGATCACCGCTTACCCAACTTCCCCCCATGTACCCCAAAAACATAAGAAGAACTCTTTTTTTTCATGGCTTCAATTTCTGGTGAAAGAGATTTTTAACCACAGCGAGCACAGAGAGTAAATTTAAATCTAAAAAACTCTGTGAACTCTCTGATGTGAATAACTCAAAGAGAATTTCCTTTAAAAGGAAGCCAATAAAGAAAAACAGAAAGAATTAGGGCTATAAATAAAGGTAGAGAGATAGGGAAACAGATGATAGATTGTTTAGTAGAAAATCAAGTGATTTAAGAGTTAAAGGATGGAGAAACAATTAACAAAATAGAGGAAGCACAGTGATAGACCACTATAAGAGTACTGGATAAAAGAGTAGGTTTGTTGATTAAATTCACCTGTGTTTCAACCATGGTGAGAGGGCACAGAGGGGTGGGAAGAAGAAATCTTTTAACTTATTGATATTTAATATTTTCTCTGTGGTCTCTGTGGTTTGGTTTTGACAATACGTATCCTAATTTAAAGGAGCGGTTTATGAAACTTTTTATAAAAAGGTACAGAATTGTTACCTATGCCATTCTTCTTTTTGCTAGCTGGCAGTTTTTGCAGCTCTATAATTATGCCTATGCTTTTGAAGCTGGTAGGGAAGATATAATAAAAAGAAAAAAGCTAGTAAACAGGCTTGCAAATAGTGCATTCGAGCAGAAGTTGCACAGAACCCAGACACTGTTTAAAGAGATGGTAGTAAAACTTGATCAAGGCAGAGCAGTAAATGATGAAATTAAAAGACTTAAAAGTATCAAAGAAGAATTAACTAAAGAGAATTATAAGGTGCTCAAATATTTTTGCAACATCAAGAAACACCTCATAGATAAAAAACTTCCTCGGGTTATCCTGGATCGTCATGCTAAGACCGTTGAGGAGTATCAAGAAAAATATAAAAAGCTGCAGAAGAAATTGGAGCACGTCTCAAAGGGAGAAGAAAAAGGACTAAAGACAGCAGTAGCTGAGACTGCAGAGTTTTTGGCTCAAAGCACACACAAAAAGAAGCATATTCCCTTAGATCCCCATAAACTTCCTCACAGAATGCCAGAGACAAAAGAGAGAAAACCGAGAACCACTTTAAAAGAGGGTTCAGGAATCAGGGGACAGGATATAGGGAGCAGGGCTCAGGAAGTATTGAATAGTACAACTATGGGGACGATCCCACCACCAAGTCCTGATGATTTAGCAGAGACGGTGGAGGTAAAGTTTACCCAGCACATCCAGGATCTGGCAGCAGAGTTGGAGCATCA
>SMTZ1_10006871_pt1 | contig 11448 bp, 10 predicted proteins | sample DeeMarSWOR136_30_FD_25667 | JGI IMG/M metagenome (IMG submission 25667)
ACGGGAGCTTTATTCCACCCAATTATGTTCATCGCAGCTGGAATTACAATATTGTTTTCCCTTCCGATTTTCCTAAGAATACCAGATACAATTAAGAGAAAAGAGGATTAATTTGGAGTATTTTTTCGAGATTCACAAGGATTTACCGCGAGAAGGTCCCGGTAACAATGAAACAACCAGAAAAGCGTTCTTCTTTTTGAAAGATCTTCCGTCTCATCCCCTTATTTTAGATGTGGGATGTGGAACAGGAATGCAAACGATACAGTTGGCGAAATTAATAGAAGGAAAAATCATTGCTTTAGATAACCACCAGCCTTTTTTAGATCAATTAAAAATGTCCGCAGAGAAGGAAGGTGTAGTAGACAAAATTGAGACTGTTAATAAATCTATGTTTTCTATTGATTTTGACTATGACTCGTTCGATGTTATTTGGTCTGAAGGGGCGATTTACATATATGGTTTTGAAAAAGCACTTGTTGATTGGAAACGCCTTTTAAGAAAGGGAGGTTATTTAGTGGCCTCTGAGTTTTCTTCTATCCTTCCAGATCTTCCAAAAGAAGCAAGCAATTTTCTAAAAGAAGTATACCCCGATATAAAAACGATTACACAAAATTTAGAAATAATTAGAAAAGCTGGATACTCTTTAATTAAATATCTACACCTTCCAAAATCTGGTTGGGAGGATTACTTTATTCCTATTGAAGCACGAACATCTGATTTAAAGAAAAAATATCAAGGAAATAAAGGAGCTTCAGATGTCATAGATGCTGAACTGCGGGAAATGCATCTTTTAAGAAAGTATTACGAATACCACGATTACATTTTTTACATACTGCAAAATAAATGAAATTTGAATTCTTTTTCAATATTTTATCGTTTTAATTTTCCAGGGACCTATTCGAGTTTCTCTAGTGTTTAAGGAATCTAAATCGTTGAGATTTAAATCAACTACGGTTAAGGGTTTATCAATAAAACTGCTTTCAATTTTGATGGAATTTAATCGATCACTTGGATTAAATATTCTTAAATATGAACCGTTCTCACGCCTCCACAAATTAATAAGAGAAACTGAGGGACTAATTGAAAGAAAAGTCCCAGATCTTTGAGTATAATCGAAATTACTCGAAAATTTTATACCAATTAACCTGAATAAATACGAATTTAAATGAGACAATAACGAGCTAAACTCGGTTTCTTCTATAATTGATATGGCAAACTCGAACCTTCCCCGCTTACTTATCGAGTTTCGAAGAGAAAAATCGTCGCGATTGATGTGAAATTTTTGGCTATTTTTTTGCATATAAAAAATTCCTTTCTCTTCCCCTCTGAGCCACAGGAAATCTAAGGTTTGAATGCTCGTTCTTTTTGTTTCCTCTATTCCAAAAGGGTAATTTATGTAAGAGTCAGTAATTATAATCGACGGAATGAGTATTAATTCGCTCAGTAAATGCGAATGTAAAATAAACTCCAATCGATTAACTCCATTATATTGTATAATTTCAATTTTAAAGGTTTGATTTTTTATCTCTCCAAGTATCTCGTAGTTTTCTTCGATATGATCTCGAGAAAGGTTTTCGATCAAAAGCGTATATTCTTCTTCGGATTGAAATCTTAGCTCATAAACTATGTAATCTTTGTATTTTACTTGGATTGTCTTTAAATCGTCCAAGATTTCTATTTTATAGAAGAAATCTTCCTCCTTCTCTACTAGATTACTCTTCTTTTCTACAAAAGAATATATTTTATATCCAAGGCCTGGAATCTCAGGAATGAATTTAAGAATAGAATTACTATATTCGAACGAGATTTCTTCGTTCTCACAGATTAAAGCTAACTCAGAAGAGTTATCTAACCCTGTTTCAATAGAAAAGATGTTCTTTTGTGGAACATTTGTGGGATTAAATACGAAAACATGTAATAATCTCTGATTGATCGGTTGTTGATCTCGTAAGACATCTGCCATTGAAGCAAGAGCCTTTTTAATGTATTCGTCGCAAGTGTCTTGAATCTCTTTTTGTAATCTGGTACTTAATTTGGAAATCGAAATTTTTTCGGTTTTGAATTCTAATTTTTCAAATTCTTCTTTGCTTAATTGTAGCTTAGAATAATCTCCAGAACCTAAAAATGGAACCGCGTAATTGTCGTGAGCTTGAGTAAGCAATAATTTTTTCCAAAGGTCATCGAAAAAATCGTCGTTTGGGATTTTATCAAAATGAGAATAAATATACTCTATGTCAAAAAATCCCAAAAGACAGTTTAATATCTCTGCAGTGATCAATTTGACTTCGCAATTCTTATTATTAAGAAAAAGTTCGTGCGGAAATAAGATGGAATGGCCCAGAAAGAAATCATCGCGTCTAAATTTATACTCACCATCTCGCTTAACTTCTTGAAAGAATTCAGAACATCTAAGAAATTTACCAAAAATCTCTGATAATTTAGAAATCCTCCATACCTCCTCTTGATACGGCATGGGCATAACGAAATCTTCGATACTCGAGTAGATTATATAATTCATAAATGGCCTTCCTACGGCCTGAAACAATAAATTGGGAATTTCTCTGAAAAATGTACCGTGCCAGTATTCGCCGTTAAATACTCCAGATTGATCCGTCATTGCATCAATAGAAGTCCCATCTAAACCAAGCCAATTGACATTCCCCGAGCTGGTGGTTGGACTAACGCCCAGTAATCTCGCTCTCAATGAGCAGTATTTTATGTTAAATCCTCTTAATATTTGAGGTAATTGAGGATGGAGCGACGATTCTGTAGCATAAAAAATTTTTGAGTTTAATCCGAGCTTTTTTAGAACCTTTAGACCATACTCAAATTGTTTAACATTAGATTCAGCCCCAACAATCAGATTATATGGTTGAGAATAAGATGGATTAATAATCTCAAATCTTCCACGATTAAATAATTTTAAAAATTCGGCCATCTTTTGTGGGAATTTATTGTTTAACCATTCCAAACAAGAAATCGCGACTTCAATGTTGTATGGCATTTCGGTTTTCGTCGCTATGACCATCTTCTCTATCAATCGATCTAAAGCAAAATTTGGAACATCGAACTCACAAAATCCAATATCGTCAATAATTATGCCGCCATGCCCCCCCACTATGAAAAAAATACTTGGATGAGATTCCTTTAACACGGTGGAGTGGAGTTTTCTTAATACGCTATTAAAAATTTTAGTCCCAGATTCGTTACCACTATTGCTTAATGCTTTTAATTGATTTATTTTCGTCTTAATTTTATCAAAATCGATCTTATATTTCCTTAGTGGGTTTTTATTACAAAAAACTCTAATTAGATCAACAACTTTATCAAGGGCGGATATATCCTCTGTGGTTATATTAGAATTGATACCTTCCATTAGATAATATATTGATATCAATTATATTAAATTTAAGAATATAAAATAAAATAGAAAAATGGAATATTATTTAGAATATTTTATCGATTTAATAGCCCCTTCTGGGCATTTTAATTCGCACTTCAAACAACCTTTGCATTTAGCCACTTCGTCGCATTTAAATTTAACCGCTTCAATTTCTTTCTCTTTAAAATTTATTTTATCAACAAAAAAAAGATTGTTCGGACAGAAAGATCCATCCTCTTTCAAGCATTCTCCACAAAATGTGCATTTGTCGTGGTCAATCTTACATGTGAGTACTTGATCAAGCGTTGTTACAGATATAACAACTATAGCGTTTCTTGGACACACAATAATACATGAGAGACAACCCTTACACTTTATATAATCGATATGTCGCGATGAATTTTCGAAGTAAATAGCGTTGTTTTTGCACGCCCTGAGGCAGCGTTCACACCTCATGCACAAATCTGGATCGATTTGAACTGGGATAAACCTTTCAGTACTCATTTTTATGAATTTTACTTGAGAAAAGCCTACACTTCTTTAAATTTAATCATAAGTTCTTTCAACTTTTCGTAAGGTATGGCTCCTGGAAGATTTCCAACGATTTTCCCATTTTTTAAAAACAGTGTAGTTGGTACTGCTTGAATTCCGTATTGGATTGCAATGTCGCGCGCTTCGTCTACATCGACTTTAGCGAAAACGAAATGATGTTGAAAATCTTTTTGAATTTGTTCGAAGATTGGGGTATACCACTTGCATGGACCGCACCAGACCGCAGAACAGTCTATAACAATGAGATTATCCGGAAACTGTTCAATTGTATTTTTTAAAGCTTGAAGGTTCCTTAAATGTATAATATCGCGAGGCATATCAATGCTTTTGACCAACTCTTGTTCTTTCTTCTTACGGATTTCAGCTAATTCATCATTCATTCTTTTATCAGTCATAGTATTCTTTTCTTAGAAGAAGAATAATTTCAAGGTTCATAACATTGATTATTATAAAATTAAAATTAGAATAATAATTTTCTTATGCCAATGTAAAAAAATATAGAAGAAGTATTTATTTTAAAGAGTGTTTGAACACTAAATAAGCGTTTTACTTACTGTAAAAAGCTTTAATAAAAATTTGTAATTTTTAAGAAGGTAATCATTTAAGATTAATAATATGGAGGATTTTTTCTTTGCTATAATCTTAACTGCGATCGCCGGATTATTTACAAGTATTGGTAGTGTTATGGGATTTTTTTTTAAAGATCCTGGTCCTAAATATTTAACTTTATCTATGGGTTTTTCTGCTGGAGTTATGATATTAATTTCGTTTGTGGAATTACTTCAAGCGGGTATTGAGTCTCTTGGTTTTTTTATTGGTCATGTCTGGTTCTTTTTAGGCTTTTTAGCTATGTTTTTAATTGATATTAATGTATCTCATAAGTACGAATTTGAAGGATTTGAGAATTTAAAAGGAGAGAAGTCAAATGGTGTTAAAATGGAAAAAACTTCGTTATTAGTTGGATTAGGCGTATTTATTCACAATTTTCCCGAAGGTATGGCAACTTTTGCAGGAGCTTTAAAAGATATACAACTAGGCATCATGTTGGCAATAGCTATTGCGATTCACAACATTCCAGAAGGAATTGCTGTTGCAGTACCTGTTTATACCTCTACAAAAAGTGGTAAAAAAGCCTTCCTTTGGTCTTTTTTGTCTGGAGTTAGCGAGCCATTAGGTGCTCTAATAGCGGGGCTTATTCTGTTTCCGTTTTTAAATGATGTGGTATTGGGAATAATGCTTTCTATCGTAGGCGGATTTATGGTTTTCATTTCTTTAGATGAATTATTGCCAGTTTCTCGTTCCTTTGGCAATGAACATCTTTCTATTTTGGGCATTCTAATAGGAATGTTCGTAATGGCTTTAAGTTTGGCGCTTTTATGAAGTTATGTTTTTTTATAAATTGTTTTTCCCCTGATAATTGTCTCTACAACTTGGATATCCCTTATTTTGTCGTTTGGAACTTCTAAAGGATTTTTATCTAAAATAACTAAATCAGCAAGCTTGCCAGGCTCAATGCTCCCTTTAATATCTTCTTCGAACGCTGCATATGCATTATTGATCGTGTAAGTTTTTAATGCTTCTTCCATAGAAATGCATTCTTCCGGGATAAAACCGTTTCGAGTTACAAGAGCATGCAATCCCAATATTACATCAGGGTCTTCAATCGGACAATCAGAGCCAGAAGCAACTAATACTCCAGCATTATGCAAAGATTTCATAGGATAGGCGTCTTTACACCTCTCTTCTCCCAATCTTTTAGGTAACCAATTGAATTCCGAATTAATGAAAGGAGGCTGGCACGCTGCAATCAATCCCAGTTCATTCATATCTTTAATTACATCTGGTTTGAGAGACGAGGCATGTTCGATTCGATGCCGATGGTCATCTCTTGGAAATTCTTTTAAAAGTTTTTTATATAAATCAACTACAACTCTATTTCCTTTATCACCAATAGTGTGAATACCAATTTGGAAACCAAGATTATGAGCAATTTTCATTTTATTGTAAAGTTCTTCTTCGCTGCATATCAAAAAGCCGCTTTTGTCCGGTTGATCTGTAAATGGTTCGAACATTAATGCTGTTGCAGAGCCATATGTACCATCGGCAAATAGCTTTAAACATCCAACTTTAAATTTGCTATCGGGTTCTCCGCCATCTAAGGGAGGTTTTTTCACTCTCTTCAACTTCTTAGGATTATTTGTATAAACCAAACTGTACCAATTTTGTGGTATGTAATCAATAATGTTTTTAAATATTGGAATTTCAAACGCTCCAACATCTCCCATTTCTGCGCCACCCTCTAACTGCATAATTCCATGAAGAGATGTTAAACCTTTCGAAGAGAATAAATTAAAAGCTTTTTTTGCGGCCCCATATATTTTTTCTGCAGATGGAAAGCTAATTTTAGCTAACATTAAATTGGTTGCTAATTCTGATAAAATTCCAGTAATTTTCCCCTTTTCATTCCTTCTAATCTCTCCACCTTCTGGTGAAACCGTGTTTTCATCAATTTCGGCCAACTCTAACGCTTTTGTGTTTGCCACACCAATATGACCATCATACCTTAGGATAAATACCGGGTGCTCTGGACAAGCTTCGTCTAAATCCCAACGAGTGGGCAAGACTCTCTCCTCTGGATTTTCGAATTCTTCTTCTTTTAAGCTCAATCCTACAAGTAATTCGTCTTTGGGACTATTTTTAGAAGCTTCCTTTATAATTTCCTTAAGTTCTTTCAAACTCTTAACATTTACTAAATCGAGATTAAAAAGGAAAAATAAAAACGCAATAGGATGCAAATGAGAATCAATAAAACCAGGAAGTAGCGCTTTTCCTTTTAAATTGATTAAATCGAAGTTCTCACCTAATTTTTTTTTAACTTCATCAAGATTTCCAACTGCTAGAATCTTCTCGCCTTCAATCCCAACTGCATCTACAGTCGGTTGGACATCGTTCATGGTTATTATTGACCCTCCGAAAAAAATCTTCTTATTTTCAACGCTCATATAATTGACTATGCCCCATTTTTTCTATTTTTGGAAATTTGTTTCACTAACATTATTTGGTAGTATGTTGTTTGTATAAAAGTATTTATATCTTCATCATCCCAATTTTAATTGTTGTTATTATTGTCTGATAAATCCAATAGATCTATTGGTTGTATATTTTAGTAATTGATTAAATGTAAATCGGTGCGTTTAGAATGAAAAAGGATGAAACTAAAAACAATAAAAAAAAAAGGAAAAGACAATCTTCAAAGCTGCCACCAATGGTACGATTATTACAGTTAATTATGGGAAAGATGTCAACTCATCTAATTTTCGTCGCTGCTAAATTAGGAATCGCTGATATATTAGTAGACGGTCCGAAAAATGTTGACACTATTGCTAAATTAACAAAAACCCATCCTTTAAATCTATATCGCACCTTGAGAGCGTTAACTACTTTAGGTATTTTTGCTGAAATCGAACATCGAGTTTTTGCGTCAACCCCTCGATCTAGATTACTCCAGACAAATACTCCAGACTCGTTAAGAGATTGGGCTATATATTGTGGAAGCGATTGGCACAATCAAACCTGGTCTAATCTTTTATATAGCGTACAGACTGGGGAGCCAGCATTTGATCACATATTTGGTATGGGAATATTTGATTACCTGGAAGAAAATCCTGAACATCTAAAAGAATATTTTAATGGACTTGGCTCTTTAAATAAACTATTTTCAATTGCGATTACAAATTTATACGACTTTTCTAAATTCCAAACTATTGCGGATATAGGTGGCGGTTCTGGCGCTTTACTTGCAGAGATCCTAAAAAAGAATCCCCTATTACATGGAATATTATTCGATGTACCTATGGTTACAACTGAAGCAAATCAAATACTAAAAAGCGCAAATTTAGAAGAACGATGCAAAATAGTTAGTGGCGATTTCCTTCGGGAAGTACCTATCGGTGCAGATGCCTACATATTAAAAAACATTCTCCACAATTGGAACGACGAAACATCGAGAAATGTTTTGAAAAATATAAGAAAAGAAATTCCTCCGAATGGGACATTATTAATAATCGAAACAGTTATCCAATCAGAAAGTGAAAGGGATGTAGGCAAAATTTTTGATATGGAAATGATGTTGTTTCTAGGAGGGATTGAGCGCACAGAAGCTGAATTTCGATTACTATTTGAAAGCGCCGGATTTAAATTAACAAAAATAATTCCTTCTCAATATTTTTATTACATAATTGAAGGGCAACCGATATAAAAATCCATAATACTTCTTAAAAAAAATAAGTGAGAAATAATGAGTGAGATAAAAAAAGAGTCTATAAGTAGATCTAAAAAATATCTAATCTACTTATTCGTAATTTTGTTTATTGTACAAATCCTCGATTCTTACGTTAGTCTTTACAATAATGTTGTTCCCTCAAAAGTAATTGAACAATTCTTACCTGGATTTGAAAAAAATGTAGCAGAGAGTATTATGACATTTTGCCTTTTTATTGCTTCGTTCGGGGCATTCCTCGCTTTTTTTACTCATAATATAACGGATAAAATTGGCAGGAAAATCCCTCTATTGTTAAATGTTGTTTTAATGGGAATAATCTCGCTATTGATATTTTTTTCTGTCAGTATTGTTGATTATACGATTTATTTATTGGTACTTTATATCTTAAACTATTCAGATTTTTGGCTAATGTATGTAAATGAAGAATCTCCAGCAGAAAAAAAAGCGTTCTGGACAAATATGGTTTTACTTGGAGGTGTTCTCGGCGCTTTGTTAATGCCATTATTTCGTGCTATTTTTATCACAGAGACATCTCCAGTCGGATCTTGGAAAGGTATGACCTACTTGCCAATTTTTATGGGAATTCCTTTAGGTATAATAATTGCGCTTACAATCAAGGAGACCTCCAAGTACGAATTAATTAAGAATCAAAAAATAGAAGTGAACGAGAAGAGTAGTAATTTCAGAGAAGGCTTAAAAACTATTTTAAAATCGGACAATAAAAGCGCTTATCTCACAATCGTTGTGATATACTTCATTAGAGGAATAAACCAAATTTTTATTACCCTTGGAGAAGTAATTATCTCTAGTTCTCCATATTTAAGTGAAGGAGAAGTAGCGCTCGTTATATTGGCTATGGGAATTTCGAGTATTTTCGGTTACCTGTTTACTGGCATTTTAGCAGATAAAATCGGTAGAAAGCCGTTGTTATATATTTATTGTGCTCTTTTCCCAATAGGAATGATTTTTACATTCACTGGGGTAAATAATCCACAATATGCATTTGCTATGGTTACTACAGGTGCTGTTTTGAGTAACTTAGGTTATTGGGGCGTTTGGATCACAATTAGTATCATTGTCATTGAGTTGGTCCCTACTGAAGTAAGAGGAACAGGCAGTGGATTTAAAGTTCTAATGGGTGCATTAGGTGTTACGATTGGTACATTGTTAAGTAGTTTTATCGCATTTTTTGTTGGATTGGAAGTTGCTTTATTTGGGTTCAGCTTTTTATATTTAATAGGTCTGCCGCTAAACTTCTTATATCTAAAGGAAACAAAAGGAACAGATTTAAGTGAAGTAGATAAAACTTAACTTGATTACGCAAAAAAGGGCATAATTAGATATATTTAATAATTAAGTTTCTTACTTTTAAGTCAGAAATGTGGTTTAACTAAGAGGGGTAAATTTAATTAAAATAAAGACTTTGTGATACAATACCTATGAGAAAATACACGCTTAATAGATGGAACTGGAGCGAACGAGCGAAAAAATGGGTGTATGTTCAAAATATTAAAGGTAAGCGAGTGTATAAATACCGAAAGGAGCCCCCTAAAGAATTTGAAAAGCTTGTTGTGAGACTAAGCGAGTTAAATAAGAGATTGATGGCAACAGAGGAATCTAAAAAAAAAGACGAAATTTTCAAAGAGATGATGGTTTTATCTCAAAAAATGCAATCAATGAGATAAAAATCTATTTCTTTACGAAAAAATCAACCTAATAATTCTCATCGTTAAATTCGTGAACAGCTTCAAACATGGCCACGATGTTTTCGGGAGGGACATCTGGTAAAATATTATGAACAGTATTCCAAACATAGCCTCCTCCTGGAGCGAATATTCCCAATAATTCTTTCACATGTTTTTTAACCTCTTCGGGAGATTTACGGTTTATTACCCATCTAGTATCTGCACCACCTCCCCAGAAAGTAATGTCGTCGCCGAAATTTTCCTTCAAGAATTTTGGATCCATATCTCTTGCATTTATTTGTACTGGATTAAGAATATCTATACCGGTTTCAATTAGGTCTGGGATTAAGGGCGTTATCGAACCACAACCGTGGAAAAATATTTTCATTGAACTATGTTTTTTAATATAATCGTGAAATTCGATATGTCGGGGTTTAATTATTTTCCTATATATTCTTGGACTCATAAAGGGACCATTATTTTCTCCCAGATCGTCGCCAACCTTAATAATGTCAACAACATCTCCTACATAATGGCAAATTACATTAAGAGAATTAAAATAGAATTCTAATATTAGATCTAAAAATTTTTCTACTTTCTCTGGAGCTCGAATTAAATCGACCAACATTTTGTCCATGCGCCTCATTGAGACGCCAAACTCGTAAAGAGCACCTAAACCGAGCACTATGACTTTCCCAGTCTTTTGTTTTAGTTCGATAGCTCTTTTTCTTAGATTCCGCCAGAATCTTTTTTCTCCGATGTTGCTAAACGGTGGAGTAGGCATTGCCGACCATGGATTCTTGCTTAAAAAATTTTGAAATTCAGCATAATTGGCTGGATACCCCTCCAAACAAGGGAAATATGTTTGATCAAACACTAAAGCGTCTCTGGTCATTCTAGCGAATACCGTTCCATCTCGATGAACCATATCGTAAGAATCGTCTGGATTATGACGAGGTTGAAACCATTTGGGATATTGTAGGTCTACTCCATTAACATGGATATCATACCAGTCCTCGTCGTTGGTGTTAAAAGTCCTTCCAATATCTAACGCATCTATTTTAAAGAGGTCGATTATATCATCTTCTGGTTGCGCTAATTGCTGAATAACATCGTATACTCTAACATTTCCTGTTTCAATACCTAAGTATCGCTTTAAATTAAGATATGCGATTGCAGAGATTCCAGAGCTAGTAGTTGATCCAAGGTCAATGGGAACTCTATCTGGCTCTCTGTGATTTAGAGTTTTGAAAATTCTTTCTCTTGAATTCATTTTTATTCTTTCTCTTTAAGAATTTATTTAGAATAAGGTGAATTTAATCAGTAAAGTAAAGATGTTCGTCAAAACCAGTCTCAGCAGTAAGGTCTTGTCCTAATTTTTGGATTCTATCTTTAGTTGGATTAGCAAGAATTCTGCGAATAATGTTTACAACTTTCTCGAGTTTTTTTTCTGGAAAATCTTCAACGATTTTATCGTATCGACCGAAGGGGATCCCAGCCGTATACACCCCTGTTGCAGCTCTAGAGGCGTGAGAAGAGACCTGCCA
>SMTZ1_10022453_pt1 | contig 11448 bp, 12 predicted proteins | sample DeeMarSWOR136_30_FD_25667 | JGI IMG/M metagenome (IMG submission 25667)
GGCGGGTGGGCTGCCCATTGGTGATGACCAGCGGCAACCTGAGCGAGGAACCAATAGCAAAGGACAACGACGAGGCAACGCGCCGGCTCGGTGGAATTGCGGACTACTTCTTAGTCCACAATCGCGATATTCACTCCTGCTATGACGATAGCGTCTTCGCTGTAGAAGGGGGTACTCCCAGAGCCATAAGGCGTGCCCGGGGCTATGCTCCCTTCCCCATCAGCCTTCCTTTCAGCTCACACCATGTGCTGGCCTGTGGCGCTGAGCAGAAGAATACCTTCTGTCTCGCCAAGGAAGGGTACGCATTCTTGAGCCAGCACATTGGCGATTTGGAGAACGAGCAGACGCTGGATCACCTCGAGACCACCATTGAACTCTATAAGGAACTCTTTCGTGTGCAGCCCGAGATCGTGGCTTATGATATGCACCCAGAATACCTGAGCACAAAGTACGCGCTGGAGCTGAAAGCAAGACAAGGTGGTCGTCTGAGATGTATTCCTGTTCAGCATCATCATGCCCATATCGCGAGTTGTCTGGCGGAAAACGGCACCCTCGATCGCGTTATAGGTGTTGCCCTGGATGGCACTGGCTACGGCCCTGATGGAGCCATTTGGGGTGGAGAATTCCTGGTGGCTGATGCGCGAAGCTACGAGAGGTACGGCCATATAGAATATGTGCCCATGCCAGGCGGCGCGACTGCTATATTGAAACCTTACCGCATGGCCTTGGGCTACTTGCTCACCCTGCTACCGAGAGAAGCATCCCTCAACAGGTTGCCCCTGCTCAGCCAGGTCCCCGCTGAGGAGTTGATGGTTATCCAGCGCCAGATCGAACGAAGAATAAACGCACCGCTTACCTCAAGCTGTGGGCGCCTCTTCGACGCTGTCGCTGCTATAGCTGGAATCAGGGGGGAGATTGACTACGATGCCCAGGCTGCGATTGAGCTTGAAATGCTGGCCCCTGAGGGCGTGACGCTCAGTTCCTACCCGAGTTATCCTTATTCCATTCAACCTGAAGGGCGAAAGAGGGTCATAAGAGTAGGTCAGCTTCTAGCTGCGATAGTTCGGGATGTGGAGAAGGGGACGGAGATGCCCTTGCTGTCGGCGAAGTTCCATATCACCATGGCGCTGATGATATCGGAAATGTGCTCTCTTATTGCCCAGGAGACAGGCCTAAGGGTGGTGGCTCTAAGCGGCGGCGTTTTTCAGAATCGTTTGCTGCTTCGTCTGGCTGTTGCCGCCCTAGAAAGTAAGGGCTTCGAGGTGCTGAGCCACAGGTTGGTGCCGACCAACGATGGGGCAATCGCGCTGGGACAGGCGGTCATCGCCCATTTCCTGACCGCTGACCGACAGAGGAGTGCCCATTAAATGTGCTTGGCTGTTCCAGTACAGGTCAAATCTGTGAGGGGTAAAGAGGCCACTGTGGGAGTGGGCGGCATAACGCGCAAAGTGAGCCTTGTGCTTACCCCGGAGGCCAAACAAGGTGACTATGTGCTTGTTCATACTGGCTATGCCATAAGCGTGATCGACGAGGAGGAGGCTCAGGAGACCCTTAAGCTCTTGGAAGCGTTGAGTGAAGTATATTGACGAGTTTCGAGATGCGTCGCTAGCCAGATCCCTGGTTCAGCGAATTCGGCAGAGGTCAAATAGGTCAGCTCGGTTGATGGAGTTCTGCGGCGGGCATACCGTTGCCATATATAAGAATGGCCTGCGCCAGTTATTCCCATCGACGGTGGAGTTGCTCTCCGGTCCAGGCTGCCCGATCTGCGTTACTCCTAATGTTGACATAGACAAGGTCATCGCTCTCTCGCGCATTCCAGGAGTGATCATAGCCACATTTGGAGACTTGATGAGGGTTCCTGGAAGCCGCTCCAGTTTGCAGCGAGCCAAGGCGGATGGGGCCGCCGTGCGTGTCGTGTACTCTACGATGGACGCTGTCCAAATCGCCAGGGACAATCCCCACAAGTCAGTCATCTTTGTGGGCATCGGCTTCGAGACAACCGCTCCTACGGTAGCTGCCTCGGTGGTCCAGGCGCAGCAAGAAGGCCTGAAAAATTACTTCGTGCTATCCATGCACAAGCTGACGCCACCTGTGATCGGGGCTCTGCTCAGCTCCGGAGAAGTGAATCTGGATGGCATAATCTGCCCAGGCCATGTCAGCACTATTATTGGCTCCGAGCCCTATGAGCCTATTGTGCGCGATTTTCGGATTGCGTGTGTTATCTCCGGCTTCGAACCTCTGGATATTCTCCAGGCTTGCCACATGCTTGTGGTGCAAATAGAGGAGGAACAACCCAGAATAGAGATAGCTTATAGGCGTGCGGTGCGCCCCGAGGGCAACAGGGAGGCGCTGGCGCTCATGAGCAGGGTTTTCAGCGTAGGGCCAGGAGTGTGGCGAGGTATGGGTGAGGTAGCCCATAGCGGGCTCAAGCTCAGTGAAGAGTACAGGGATTTCGACGCTGAGGTCAAGTTTGCAATAACCACCGATCCCCCGGTGGAACATAAAGGCTGCCTCTGCGGTGAGATCTTGCGTGGCGTTAAGGTGCCCACAGACTGCCAGCTCTTTTCAAAATCCTGCACCCCAGAACACCCTGTAGGTCCCTGCATGGTCTCATCTGAGGGCAGTTGCTCCGCCGCCTATCTCTTTGGGGGTGGCCGTGGGTAAGGAGATCCTTTTGGCTCACGGCAGTGGAGGCAGGCTAAGCCACGAGTTGGTCGATAAGTGTTTTCTGAGATTCTTTCGGAACCCGATCCTGGACAAGCTGGGTGATTCCGCTACCTTTGAGCTTGGTCGTCGCTTGGCCTTTACCACCGATAGCTATGTGGTAACCCCCCTTTTCTTCCCCGGCGGCGATATCGGTAAGCTGGCTGTATGCGGCACTGTTAACGACCTCGCCATGTCCGGCGCTGTTCCTCTATACCTGAGCGCCTCCTTCATCATCGAGGAAGGCCTCGCCATTAGCGAATTGCAGCGCATCGCCGCCTCCATGAAGGCAGCAGCCGATGAGGCAGGCATGACAGTGGTAGCTGGTGACACCAAGGTAGTGAACCGCGGCAGCGCCGATAAACTTTTCATCACCACCACGGGTGTGGGCGTCATTGCCTCCGGCGTGGACATCTCTCCAGACAACGCTGGGCCGGGTGACACGGTCATCCTGAGTGGCACTATCGGCGACCACGGCATTACTATACTGAGCCAGCGCGAAGGACTGAGCTTCTCTACTGATCTCCGAAGCGACTGCGCCCCTCTTCACCAACTGGTGGCTGAGATGCTTCAGGAGTCACATCGGATCAACTGCCTGCGAGACCCTACTCGCGGTGGACTGGCAACCTCCCTCAATGAGATAGCGGAACAGTCAGGCGTAAGCATTGAGATCGAGGAGGAACTTATTCCAGTGCGTGACGAAGTTCGCGGCGCCTGTGAGCTACTGGGCCTTGATCCTCTACACGTGGCCAATGAAGGCAAACTCATCGCCATAGTTGAAGAGGACGTTGCCGAGAAGATTCTGGAGAGGATGAAGAAGCATCGCTACGGAGAGAGAGCTGCCATCATTGGTCGGGTAGGCACGGGACCCCGAGGACGGGTTGTGATGAAAACACCCTTTGGTTCCCGGCGCATCCTGGACATGCCAAGCGGCGAACTCCTGCCTCGAATCTGCTAAAAGGAGAATGCCATTTGTCAATCACAGCGGCAAGCGCCTCGAGTAAGAGGCGGGGTATCAAGGATATGGACAGCATTGTTTCCAGCGCGAAACGTGTATCATGCTCCAGCAGTCTATATTTCATATGGTCTGTCTCTCCCGTCTCAACTCACTGCGAGCAGTATAGATTAGGTATATTGGCGGTTGTTTCGTAGGCATATTTGCGGTTGTTTCATGGGAATTGTGATACAATAATATGTTTGGGGAAAAGGCCTAATATTTCAATCACGAAGTACAGCCAAGGAGAAAACACGATGCCGCAATCACCGACCGAAGAGTTGCCCGTAATCTGGATACAAGGGGCTGCCTGCACTGGTTGTTCAGTGTCAGTTCTCAATTCGGTTAGCCCCACCATCAAGAACGTGCTTGTCGATGAAGTGATTCCTGGCAAGCACGTTAATCTCAGATTTCAGGCGACAGTAATGGCAGGGGCTGGACACCTTGTAATCGATGCGTTGGAAGACACTTGGAAAGCCAAGAAAGGCAGCTACGTCCTCGTGGTCGAGGGAGCCATCCCCACCAAAGGAGACGCAGCTTACGGCTCAATTGGTGAAGACAAGGATGAGCAGCCTGTATCCATAGCCAGCAGAGTGGAAGCGCTGGGCCGCGACGCGCTAACCGTGATAGCTCTGGGCACTTGCGCCTCCTGGGGCGGCATTCCGGCTGCCCAGCCCAATCCCTCCCATTGCGTCAGCGTAATGCAGCTTTTCAAATCCAAAAACGTGACCACGCCGTTGATCAACATCCCCGGTTGCCCCCCACATCCCGACTGGTTTGTGGGAACAGTGGCTGGCGTACTGCTCAACGGTCTGCCAAAGGACGGTGAGCTGGACGAACTGAACCGTCCCAAGGTGTTCTTCGGTCAGTTGATTCACGAGAACTGTCCCCGACGCGCCTACTACGATGAGAAGAAGTTCGCCAAGAAGCTAAGCGACCCCGGCTGCCTGTATGAGCTTGGCTGCAAGGGACCAGTTACACACGCTGACTGCGCCACCAGGATGTGGAACAACGGAGTCAACTGGTGCGTGGCCTGTGGTGGACTCTGCATCGGCTGTGCTGCGCCCGGGTTTCCCGACCTGGTGTCGCCAATATATGAGAAAACGCCAGAGGTCACGTTGCCGAAAATTGGTCAAAGGGTGGTTCAATAGCATGCACAAAATCGTAATCGATCCCATCACGCGTATTGAAGGTCATCTGAAGGTCGAAGCGGTGGTCGATAACGGCGAAGTCAAGGAGGCCAAGAGCGCAGGCACGCTATTTCGCGGCTTCGAACTCATCCTCAAGGGGCGTGATCCCCGTGACGCAGTACGGATTACCCAGCGCATATGCGGGGTGTGCCCCACGAGTCATTCCGTAGCCTCGACACTGTGTTTGGACAGCGCAGTTGGGCTCGGGGGCTCCATACCAGACAACGGGAGGCTGATGCGCAACCTGATCCTTGGGTCAGCCCATATCGCAGACCACATCCTTCACTTCTATCATCTGACCGCGCTCGATTACGTAGATGTGACCAAGGTCGCTAAGTACGAAGGCAATGACGCCACACTCAACTCGGTGAAGGATTTCATCCAACGAGGTGCACTCGGGCCCTTCATGCCTCGATACGAAGGCGACTATCGGTTCCCCGATGCAGTAGACCAGCAACTAGTGGCGCACTACATCGAGGCCCTGAGGATGCGCCGCAAGGCCCAGGAGATGTGCTCCATATTCGGTGGCAAGATGCCCCACAATGTGGCCATCGTGCCCGGCGGGGTTACGGAGGTTCCAACGGTAGACAAGATCGCTTCATTCGTATTAGCGGCAGCAGAGGTATACAGCGACTACTTCCAGATAGGTTCGGGCTGCCGCAGGCTGCTATCTTACGGTAGCTACGACCTGGATGGCAAAGAACCCGATTTAACCAAGAGAAAGAGGTTGTTCAAGCAAGGCACGGTGGATGCCGATCTCAATCTGAGTCCGCTGGATGTCAGCGCCATCACCGAGGACGTAAAGCATTCCTGGTACGACGACTCGACCACCGGCAGGAAGCCGGATCAAGGCGAGACCATACCCAAAGAAGGCAAGGCCGGCGCCTACTCGTGGATAAAATCTCCGCGCTACAACGGGGAGGTCTACGAAGTGGGCCCTGTGGCTCGTGTCATGGCCACGTACCTTTCCGGTGATGAGAGGGTGAAGTCAATCGTGGATCCGGCTCTGGCTAGGTTCAAGGCTGGTCCCGAGGTGATGTTCTCCACTCTGGGCCGCCATCTGGCGCGCGCTGTCAGTTGCAAGGTCATTGCAGACACCATGGCAAGCTGGCTACTCGAGATCAAACCAGGAGAGCCAGTCTATCAAGAGTATGAGATTCCCGACGAGTCAACCGGTGTGGGGCTGGTCGAGGCAGCAAGAGGCGCTCTGGGGCACTTCATCCGGATTAAGGATAAAAGGATTGCCAACTACCAGTGCGTGGTTCCCAGCACGTGGAACATGTCCCCAAGAGACGACAAAGGTCAACCGGGTCCCCTGGAACAGGCGCTGACCGGCACCAAGATCAGGGACGAGGCGAATCCGTTCGAAGTTGTGCGTATAGTGCGGTCCTTCGATCCATGCTTAGCCTGCGCGGTACACCTCATAACGCCCAAGGGCAGGAAACTGGGCGAATACCGGATCTCATAGCGAGATTGCCGAGAAGGCTTGAAATAAGTGAAGAAGATCGTGGTTCTAGGCGCTGGCAATGAACTGATGAAAGACGAAGGGGTGGGAGTACATATTATTCGCATCCTGCAGCAGAGGCTACCCCCCTCGCTATCCGACGCCGAGCTAGCGGACATAGGGACGTCCATGAACTTCGACCACCTGATCGAGGGAGCAGACAAGATCATCATAATAGACGCAGTGCAGGGTGGCTATCAACCGGGAACCATATACCGTTTCACTCCAGAACAGATAGAATCTGAGCACGACGTGCCGACCTCACTGCACGAGATGGGGCTCTTGGAGAGCCTAATGATGATAGAACTTGCAGGAAGCAAGCTGGCTGAGACTGTAGTGATCGGCATTGAGCCAGCTGAGGTCGAGTTAGGCCTAGAACTATCCCAAGAACTGAAAAGGCAAATGCCCAAAATCATCCAGACGGTGCTGGAGGAGATAGGTTAGTCACAGGCATGGTGGAAATCACAAGCGAAACGAGGACGTCGACATGCTGACAACCGAACAAAAACCGATCGAGGAAGTCCTACAATACTTAGATGGGGAGAAGACCGTATTTCTGGTAGGTTGCAGGGGGTGCGCCGAGGGCTGCCATACCGGGGGTGAACAAGAAGTCCTCGATATGAAGCAGAAGCTGGAAGAAGCTGGCAAGACCGTTGCTGGCATGTCCCTCATCGACTTCATGTGCAATGGCAACCTGGTCAGAATGACTCTGCAGGCGCACGAAGACAGGATCGTAGAAGCCGACTCGTTGATCGCTCTATGTTGCGGTATAGGGGTACAGGAAACATCAGTGGTAGTCGACAAGATGGTCCACCCTGGTTGCAATACCGTATCTATGGGTGGTCGACACGGCGAGTGGCGAGACGGCGAGCGATGCATGGAGTGTGGCGACTGCATTCTGGACTACACGGGCGGAATCTGTCCCATCGCAAGGTGCCCCAAGAACCTAATACACGGTCCCTGCGGCGGCTCAGAAGGGGGGAACTGCGAAATCCATCCCGATCTGCCCTGTGCCTGGGACCTGATTATCAAGCGACTGACCGAACTGGGAAGGTTAGATAAGCTGGAAGACGTTATCCCTCCTAAGGACTGGGGTGTGAGCCTCACGGGAGGCCCGCCGATGCCTGGCTAGCCAATGTATGTTAGCGTGCTGGAGCTGTGTCATGAGAAGTAAGTAGCCCTTGATGAGGGCTGAAGGAGACCCAATGGGCCACATGAGAGATGTTTTGCGAATGTCTCAGCTATTTAGCGAGCTGACTGATGACGAGTTGGATGAAATGGTGAAGCTCTGCCATGAAGAGACCTACGAAGCTGGGACGACCATTTTCAACGAGGGAGAGGTAGCCAATGAGCTTTATATAGTTGAAGATGGGAGGGTTGTCCTGGAGATGACAATTCGCCTCGGCCCTGGGTCGGGTAGGCAAGGAGCAATCGATGTGGTAACCAAGGGACAAGTCTTCGGCTGGTCGGCAATAGCTGAAGCACATACCCTCACCATGTCAGCGAGGTGCGTCGAGAAAACCAAGGTGATCGCGTTGGATGGTCCGGGACTCTGGCGCCTACTTGAAAAGAACTGCGATTTGGGTTATAAGGTTACGAAAAGGCTCATTGACATAGTGTCCTCCAGGTTGAAACATGCCAGAGACACTCTGGCACACGTTATATCTATAGCTTCCCATGACCTGAAGGCGCCGCTGGCAGCGGTTGAAAGCTATCACCAAGTTATACTCGGTGGTTACGCTGGAGAAGTCACGGAAAAGCAAAAAACCCTGTTGCACAGAAGCAGCGAGAGGATGACAGGCCTCCTGAATCTGATTGACAATATTTTGGACATTTCCCGAATCGACACTAGAGAGTTGAAGATGGAACCAACGTCTTTGCTCAAAGTGTTAGAAAGTACAGCACGAACCGCCCAGCCTCTAGCTCGAGAAAAGGGAGTTCAACTCAAGATCGAGACGCCCAAAAAACTGCCCCTGATCGCAGGAGCCCCAAACCGCCTCCAGCAGGTGTTCACCAACTTGCTGGGGAATGCGATCAAGTTCACTAGTGAGGGGGGAGTGGTAACCCTTAAAGTGGCTGAGGAGGAAGACGGTATTCTGGTGGAGGTCATGGATACTGGCATTGGCATACGCCCTGAAGAACTGCCTAAGATATTTGATGACTTCTATCGAGGTATAGACGCCGACTCATCAGGGGCTGGCTTGGGACTCGCTATAGCAAAGAAGATCATCGAAGCGCACGGTGGCAAGATCTGGGTGGAAAGTCCCTGTCCTGAAACCAGCACTGGGAGCAAATTCAGTCTCATATTACCCAAAAGCCTGGTCGGGACCAAAGGTGAAAAGGGAGGGGAGTGATCCTATGAAAGCTGGTACCAATCTAGAGAAAATCCTAGAAAGTGGAGGATTTGCGGTGACCGCTGAGGCGGGGCCCCCCAGGGGGGCAGTGGCCAGCGTTATACAGAGGAAAGGCGAGCTGCTCAAGCCCGTCTGTGACGCGCTAAACGTAACCGACAATCAAACAGCCATTGTGCGCATGTCAAGCCTCAGCGGGTGCATCCTTCTAAAAGAACTGGGCGCTGAACCTGTGATGCAGATAGTTTGCCGCGATAGAAATAGAATCGCTATTCAAAGCGATATCTTAGGAGCAGTCGCTCTGGGCATCGGGAATATCCTCTGTTTGAGTGGCGACTATCAAACCTTTGGCGATCATCCGACGGCCAAGAGTGTTTTCGACCTGGATTCAATTCAACTTATTCGGCTGTTGAGGCAAATGCGGGATGAGAAGAAATTCCTCTCAGGAGAAAACATCTCGGGAGAGGTTCCGCTGTTCATCGGGGCGGCAGAGAATCCCTATGCCGATCCTTTTGAGTACCGGGTTCTGAGACTAGCCAGAAAGGTAAAGGCCGGGGCTGATTTCATCCAGACTCAGGCTGTTTTCGATGTAAGTAAGTTCGCCAAATGGATGGAAATGGTGACGGACCGCGGGTTGGAAAAAGAGGTCCACATCCTCGCCGGAGTCATACCAATCAGATCGGTAGGCATGGCCCGTCATATGCGCGACAATGTTCCGGGCGTAGCAGTTCCCGACGAGATAGTCAGCAGGATGGAAGATGCCAAAGACACTAAGGGAGAAGGGTTGAACATATGCCTTGAGATTATAGAGCAAATCAAGGATATACCCGGTGTTCATGGCATCCACATAATGGCAGTAGGTTGGGAGGATATTGTGCCAACAATCGTGGAAAAGGCAGGATTGCTTCCTCGACCATTGATATAGGAGGGGAAAATGCAAAGACAGGCAAAGATCTTGGTAGTGGACGATGACCCTGATATCCTGATGGCGATAAGCGCTGTTCTGGAGGCTCATGCCCATCAGGTGGTTACCGCTTGCGATGGAGAGGAGGGCTTGGTCAAGTTAAAGGAGGAGAGACCAGATTTGATGATCCTGGATCTTCTGATGCCCAAGATGGATGGGTTTGCTGTCTTGAAAGAACTCCAAGACCCCAGGCGGTCCAAGTATAGCAACATACCAGTCCTGATCTTAACCTCAATTAGAGAAGATGTCAGCCGTCGAAGGTACGAGCTGGAAACTGGGTTGGAGCTCAACGTTGAGGACTACGTGGAAAAGCCAATAGACCCACATGCGTTAGTTGAGCGGGTAGAGAAGCTTCTGGAGAAGAGGGCACAGCCTTGAGTTTAGTGGTACCGGACGAAAGGAGAGAAACGGATGCAAGAGCAGGCTAAAATCCTTCTCATTGATGACGACCCTGATTTCGTGGAGGCAACAAAGGCCGTTCTTGAGGGCAAGTATCAGGTGATCACGGCATATAATGGAGATGATGGGCTTAAGAAGGTAGTGGAGGAAAGGCCTGATTTGATCATCCTAGATGTCGTCATGCCTGGGAAGAATGGGTTTGCGGTCTGCAAAGAACTCAAGACTGATCCGCGGTATCATTTCTTTTCAAAGATTCCGGTGTTGATGCTGACCGTTTATCCCGATGATAGGGAGAAGGCCGGGCTTTCTCTGCGTGAGGGGATGATTATGGAAGCCGAGGATTATATTCAGAAGCCGGTCAAGCCCGAGGAGCTGCTTAGACGAGCGGAGGAACTACTGAAGTAGAATGGTTAGAAATGTGGCAGGGTGTTACCAGCAAAAGCTCTTCGCCGACGATAGTTATTTTCTCACCTCGGCTATTACCTCCGTGAGCCTACGGTATTTTTGTCAATCCTTGGCTCACATACTGCCCAGTAGCTCCTGCAATCCAGCAATCTGTTGGGTATAGGTCTCGATCGCAATATGCCTGCTAGTCATATCTCGGAGGCTCAGTTTGCGGCTGCGAACAATCCCCTAAAGCAAAGATACGACAACTTGCGCCCTCGAAGAAACGAACTGAGAAACGCTGTGCTGCTAGAGGTGAAGCGAGAAGCATGGCATGAGAACCTCGCCGATATGCTGACTACCTTCACCGAAGACTTCAGAAGTCTGCCCATTGCACAGCAGAAGGCGAGGTTGATGGAGATTATCGAGGAGATCAGGATTACCAACGATAAGACGATTGGGATTCGGTTTAGGGAGCTGCCCCTTGGGAGCTAGTGAAAGTAGATCTTCGGATCTTCTTCTAATTAAAGCTAACCTGGAATGTAAACTGAGATCTGAAAAATGAAGGTTAGTAACCTAGTCTCTCGTCTCCCGTTGCGGGCATATTATATATAGTCAGGCCCTCTCCCTGAAGCTGGTCTTCTATAATGGGGATGTGAACTTCAGACCAGCGAGTATCTGCTCCATCAACCATAGGAGCTTCTCGTTCAACCAGTAGATCAGGCCGCCTTTTTCACCAAAGATACCAACCGTCAGATCGTTCATCCTACCAACATCCGCGGCTGTAGCACCAATGGCAGCGCCGATGGCGGTCATGATATCACCGAGTAAACCTACAACGTACTCAATGAATTTATCCAGATCACTACCACCTGCCTGAGGGGGAGGTGGAGGTGGAGGAACCTCGGCTCCTTGAATAAGCGTGTCAGTAGGATCATTGTCCTGTGGAGTACCCGGAT
>SMTZ1_10008555_pt1 | contig 11447 bp, 8 predicted proteins | sample DeeMarSWOR136_30_FD_25667 | JGI IMG/M metagenome (IMG submission 25667)
AATCTCCATCTTCCTGCCCCGGGTTGGACACGCTCGGACAGTTGTCGCAGGCATCGCCTATGCCATCCGAATCTCCATCTTCCTGCCCCGGGTTAGATGTGCCAGGACAGTTGTCGCAAGCATCGCCTATGCCATCCGAGTCCCCATCTTCCTGGCCCGGGTTGGACACGCTCGGACAGTTGTCGCAGGCATCGCCTAGGCCATCTCCATCGGCGTCTTCCTGACCAGGGTTATAAACGCCGGGGCAGTTATCGACATCGTCGCAGACTCCATCGCCATCTTCGTCTGTACATGGGCCCTCGTTAAAGCAGAAGGTGGCGTGGCTGATGTCATAATGCTCCTGGGAATTAGGATTAATTGGAGCAAACATGCCAGTATCCGAATACGCCCCCCCAGGATAGCAATAGACATTGGCTGCCGTGCCACCCTTAACGATTACACAACTTACGGGCAATTCGGACGTCCAGCCGAAGCTCTGGCCATCGTTGTCTGAGATGGTGATGGTGTTCCCGCCGTCAACTGTATAAGAACCGCCGTCTTCACTCCAGGGCTCGAATTTGTGATGGAACTCAGAATCACAGCAATCGACCGCTGCACACTCAGATGCTGCGCCGCCGGGAGGCGGCCAGGGGTCCACGAGCGTCGGGTCAACCGACGCCAGCGCTTCGAAAGCCGGCCCTTCGGAGTCACCAGCCGTACCGCATCCTGCCAGCGGTATCACTAATCCTAAGGCCAGAACCAGCCCCAGGACTACATATATTCCCTTTTTCATCTTCTTCTCCTCCTTTCGTTCCTATGCTTGCTCTACCTCACAAATACTTGAGGTATCGTTCTCCTTGCCCAAGATCGACCCGTCCACCCTATCCGGGTTAGACTCCCTGGGTGAGCATCATCACTTCAATCGGTCACTGGCCACCACCAACCCTCCCACCCCTTCGCCAACGCGGCAGGCCGAGCGATAAGATAAATACGGTGGCGGTCGACCGGCCATCGCCAAAAGAAAAAAGAAACGCGGCGCGGCAGGTCTCTTCCCTCCCTGGCTTACGTAGCCTCTCCTGTCGTCCCGCATATCCAGGCTCGCTCTCAGCCGCCTCACTCTTTTATACACCAAGCTCACATGCGGCCGAGATATTGGATACAAGCCTCCCCGAATCTTCTGTATAAGAGTAACACCTCGTGGAAGAGAAGTCAATACCCCTAACTTAACTTTTTTTAACCAATTGGGACTTTTTCCCCAGGACTATCTTCTTAGTGAACCGGTACTTTCAGGCGGTTGTATGGCTAGCTGCAGTGAGTCAGTCCTAAGATAGGCTAATTCAAGAGGAGATCTGCTGAGGAACAGTAAATGCCGAATATATGGGTGGCATGCTGACGGTACGGTCTCTTGATTCATCAAGCATAGTCCACCAACACATTGGGCAGCTACGCTTGGCAATGACGCTGGGTTGCGAAGAAGATGTTAGATTCTGCCCTGGCAGGAGAAAATAGCCTACTTCATCTTTCTATATCTGCCAGAATGAGCATCTTGAACCCACAGCAACCCTCTGACGGCCACACTTGACCAGCGACCTTCGTCTTAGTTCTTAAGGACTATTTCTTACAGAGGCTGCTTTTATGAACAATATTGACTCCTATTCAAGAGACTGTCAACGGTGTTCATGCGGCGTCCAGAACATACTATGGGGCTAAGCACCAGCATCCGATCTTCTGCTGTGACTGAGTAACAATCCAGGCTTCTGTTGCCTGAGCTGAGAAATACGGACAATCGTGTGACCTGCTTGCTGAGTCACTGTGGCACTCCCTAGCGAAGAGACCAGGATGGCGTTTCAAGCAGTGTCACTACGTTGAACAAGAAATAGTCCCGTTCATTCTCGTGTTCTAGTACCGTTTTCCGCCCAAAACAGTACCGAAACAGTACCTTCTGGTGATTCCGTCCACGTTTACCCAAATATAGACTCTGAAGTAATGGAAACGCGCCCGGCGCAGCAAAGGTTTGATAGCGAGTCAACCTTGATGAACAGAATAGGATTAATCGGTCTCGTATTGAGCCTGCTTATGTGTAGTTGTGCGCCGTACATAACTACGGAGGCCACAGATGACCTGATAGCGGAGGAGTACTCTGCAGCCAATGTTAGTCCGGCTACATTGGAAGAAGTACGATCGTTTCTTGAAGAAGATAGGATTGATGGTCGAACGTTTCTACCAAATGTTTATGATTGCAAGCATTTCTCTGCTGACCTGTGGCGAAGTGCATATCTAAAGGGATTCGAGGCGTCAATGGTTCTATACCTGCGTGAACGAAGCGAAGCCGATAGGAATCTAGCAAAGACGTTTTATGGTGTAGAAAACCCATTTCATTTGGTAGTCGCATTCTTACTAACAGACGGAACCTGGCTGTACATTGAGCCACAAAATGACAAGATACTAGAGATTGCGGAATACAAGTTCCGTTTGGAAGGTCCTGTAGCCTTCGATTTTTGGAAGCGCTTAAGGGTATTTGGGGGTGATGGAGAGGAAATACTTAATGAGATAGTCGAAGAATCTGAGAAGAATAACCACGAGGCTTGTGCTGGCTGTAGCCTTGCCGGAATAAGCTTTCCTGACCAAAATCTTGAGGCTGCAATTCGCGAAGCGGTAGGCAAGCCGACTGGAGACATTTACGAAGCTGACGTAGAAAACCTGACCTCACTTTATGCTCCGGAAAGAGGTATCGTCGCCCTCACGGGACTAGAGCATGCCACAAGCCTGACACACCTGTATCTTGACTCCAACAACATAAGCGACATATCCCCACTGGCCAGCCTGAGTAGCCTGACAGACTTGTATCTTGGGTGGAACAAGATAAGCGATATATCCCAGCTTGGCAACTTGACCAGCCTTACATTGTTGCGTCTTGATTCCAACAATATAAGCGACATATCCCCACTGGCGAGCTTGAGTAGCCTGACGGACTTGTATCTTGGGTCGAACAAGATAGGCAACATATCCCAACTCGCCAACCTGACCAGTCTCACATTGTTGCGTCTTGATTTCAACCAGATAAGTGACATATCTCCACTGGCCACCCTGAGTAGCCTGACAGAGTTGGATCTCGGCCGGAACGAGATAGGCGATACATCCCCACTGGGCGAGCTGACCAGCCTGACAGACCTAGATCTTCATTCCAACCACATAGGCGACATATCGGCACTTGCCAACCTGACCAGCCTGACATCGTTGCGTCTTGATTCCAACCAGATAAGTGACATATCTTCGCTCGCCGACTTGACCAGCCTGGCATCGTTGCGTCTTGACTCCAACCAGATAAGTGACATATCCCCGCTTGTGGCTAACGCCGGGCTGGGAGAAGGAGACATGGTTGACTTGGGTTACAATCCACTGAGCGATACTTCTCTCTATACCTACATTCCTCAACTCCAGGCAGGAGGAGTAATTGTCCTTCATGGGGTTCCTGCTGGATAGGCATCCCACTGAGAATGACTGCCATTTACAGGGGAGCTATGAGTATTTCCCGAAAAAGTTCGCCAGGCACCTCAACCTACGGTAGCCACCCTCTGCGTTCTGGGTTATGAGCGGCACAAGCTCATCGTCGGTCAAGTGAACAAACCTTTGAGCGCGCGCTACGATGACACGTTTAGATAGGCGCGTCATAAACAAGGTTAGACGCCAGGCTTCTTGAAGATAAGTGGAAGGTGGTCTTGGAAAAGATACTGAGCCCTGATTGCGCCTGTAGTCGTCGGCATTGTCTCGCATAAAACCCTCCCCTTGTCCAGATTATTCTGGTTGTCTGCTTTGTCAGATGCCTTCTGTCACTATGAGCCTTTTGCTTCTTGTCATGCTGAGCCGAAGGCAGAGAACCTCACCCTCGCTCAGGGCCAACTCCGCACTGTAATCTCATCGCCCCCACCCCGAATGCTTCGGCTGACCAAAATCAGCCTCACAATGACAGGCGGGGGCCTTGATAGACTTTCGCCCTGCCAATCGAAGGACTGGCAGGGCGAAAGACTAAAGCAGCTTTGAGGTTCAGGCGTGTTGCGAACGCTGACGTCGCTGCCTGGTTGCCCATACAGCCAGTGCCACCGAAACCAACACGAACAAGCCGGCTATGGCTGTCTTTTCAGCGGGAGTCGTGTTGATGACTATGGTGCTCATGGCCACAGCGGGCGTCAGCCCGGCCCTTACTATTGGCTTCAGGCTGGGGTGCTCAGTTATGAACTCGGCTATGGGCGGGTTGACTCTGTAATACGCATCTGCCAGGATTTCCCCCAGCGCGTTGGTGAGCAGGTACTCATCTCTAAACTGGCGGAGAATTGTTATTCCCTTGGCCATAGGTGTGCCATACGCTGCAGTGGCGGTACAGCACGGTGAGGAAGTCGCCTGAAAATCGGCTCTGATGGAATAAGAGCTGTCCATAGTGATGGTCGTGGTGGCAGCGTTAACGTCAGCAATGGCGTCCACATCGCCCGACCAGCTGGCGAACTGGTAGCCATTACTTGCCTCAGCCATAAGGATAACCATGCTGCCCAGAGCACACGGGAATGTCCCTTCACCGGGGCTGGTTACCGAACCGCCTTCGGTGCTGGACACTAACAACAGCGCCGCGGGTTCGGGATGCCAGGACTCAAAATTGGCAGTAATGGAAGAGGAACTATTCATTGTGATGGTGGTCTGCGCGGCATTGACATCGGCGATAGCGTCTACGTCACCGGTCCACTTGACAAACTCGTAGCCTTCGTCAGGTTCAGCGACGAGATCGACGATATTGCCACTTTGATACACGAAAGTGCCTTCGCCGGGGTTGGTTACCGAACCACCGGAGGTGGTGGAGATAGTGAGGCTATTCCACCCTGCATCCAGTTCAAAATTGGCGGTGACAGAGTAGGAATCGTTCATGCTGATATTGGTTGAGGCAGCCTGGGGATTGCCGATGGCAGCCACGTCACCAGTCCATTCCACAAAGCGGTAGTGTTCGTCGGCTTGAGCGGTAAGGCTCGCCGTCATGTTAGCTTCATAGATATACACGCCCTCGCCGGGTTCGCTTACTGAACCACCTTCGGTGCTGGAGGTGGTCAGGCTGCACCAGCCTTCGTCTATTTCAAAGTTGGCGGTGACGGAGTAGGAATCGTACATGGTGATGCTGGTTTGGGCGGCAGTAACATTAGCGACGGTGTCCACATCGCCGGTCCACGCAACAAAGTGCCAGTGTTCGTCAGCCTCAGCAATGAGGGCGACCACTTCCCCGGCATCATAGATGGACATCCGCTCGCCGGGTTCGGTTACCGAACCTCCAGGGCTGCTGGTTATGGTGAGGCTATACTGACCTGCCAGGGGCTCGACAGCGATATCAAGCTCATCGACAATGTGCCTGGCCTTGCTGATGACCACGCAATCTTCAGAGCCGGCAAAAACCAGCCCCACGAACTCGCCATCCTTATCCACTGCAGAGCCTGAATCGCCCGGCGCTGCGAAAGACCAATTCTCTTGGGTTATGGCAATTTGGTCCACGAAGTAAGCTGATCGGTCGCCATACCAGACCACGACAGAGGCATTGGTGTGAATGACCTCGCCGGACGTGACTCCGGTCGTGTACCCAGATTTTCGTACGATATCTCGCTTGGAGACCTCGGTCCACCCTTCAATCCAGTAATCACCTCCTTCACAAAACTGCCCGCCAGGAGATGCTGCGACACCGGCATCAATACTGCCTATAGCGGCATCGGCGTAGTTTTTGGCGTTGGGCGTAAAGTCAATAGGGATGTATGCCTCGAGTCCTCCCACTCGATCATCTAGCGTTCCTCCGTCGTAACTTCCGGGCTGGATGATGGGTGTTCCTGTGTCGAGGAATTCACCCGTCTCTGGATCTGTGGCGATAATGTGGGCATTAGACAGTATCTTGTTGTCATAGGTGGCCATGCCCAAGGTGCCTGCATAAGGGTATGTTCTCATGCCTCTCCTGACGTAGGCTGACACGCTTGTCCCGCCGACCAGAGGACTGACCTCGCCTTGTCTCTCGGAGCTGACATCGGCCAGAGGCTCCACCGCTTGAGCCGAGAGTGTTTGTATTTTCCCAGTAACCTCCGTCTGAACTGCGTAGCCTTCGAAGGAGCGGGGCACTCTTTCCTGCGCCTGTTCATCCTCGACAAAGACGATGACTTCGCCCTCAGCTTCAGAATGGGCGATGCCGACAAAGCCGGCTCCAGCCAGAGGCGAAAGTTCTTGCTCCAGCATCTTTCTGGCTTCCGCCAGTGACTTTCCCCGACCAGTATGTTCACCGACGGATACAGGGATAGAGCCAAAGAGCAGCGCAGCAACCAGAAGCAGGACTGAAAACAGCAGAAGTCTCGTGTCTTTCTTCATCTCTAACACTGTCCCGAATCACCCACAGTATATCATCTCTACACTGTCCATTATCCTCAGGATTCTTCCAGGACGGCCTCAGAATCGCAGACAAGATCATCAAACAGGCTCAACCTCGGAAGAAGGCAAAGTCAAGCCGTGAAGAAGGTTGACACCATAATAGAACCGGGGCCGCACCACAAGACAAGCAATCTGCGTGATCCAGCCCCGGCCTGATTTAACTCACCTAAGCCAGCCTTGCGTTTCCTATCAAATCTTCCCTTTCTTCAACGTCTCGGTGGGCTCGAATACTTTGACACCAAACTGCTTGGCAAGGTCTTCACATATCTTAGCTAACTTATCATACCCTATGCCCTTGGCAAGCTGGAAAGGACCAATTATCGCACCGCCACCATTAACCATGGCCTTATCAATGTCGTCTGCACTCTTGACTACTCCATCCTCGAGCAATTTAGTCGCTTCGTTGACCTGAAGAGCAATCAACCAATTGGGGTCGAAGTCTTCTTTCGCCTTGGACAAATCTATCTCCGGTCTGCCCTTGGACCAGTCAAAGATGCCCTTCCCCGTCTTCTTGCCCAGCGTACCAGCATCAATTTTAGCTTTGAGCCAGCTGGGCGGGGCATAGTCGGGAGAGGATTTTTCAGCAAAATAAAGTGCGCTGTGGTAGGCGACATCCAGTCCCACATAGTCCATCAGTTCGTATGGTCCCATAGGCATACCTATCTTTCTCATCTTGGCATCGACTTCCATCGCGCCAGCTACGCCTTTCTCTAATATGAGGTTAAGCAGAATGCCAGTCGGCGCGTTGATCCGATTATAAACAAACCCGATAGAGTCTTTCTCAACCCTGACTGGCGCTTTATTCATCTTCAGCGCCAGATTATACGCCACGTCCATCGTCTCCTCGCTTGTTTTGTCCCCTTTTGTGACCTCGACAAGCTTCATGAGAACGGCCGGATTGAAGAAATGCATACCGACGACCTGCTCCGGCCTTTTGGTAACCGTAGCGATTTCTGTGATGCTCATATTGGAAGTATTCGAAGCCAGTATCGCATGTTTTGGAGCGGCTGCGTCCAGCGCTTGGAAAACCTGCTTCTTCAGGTCCATAATCTCAGGCACCGCCTCAATAACAAAATCAGCGTCCTTAACAGCCTCGCCGATATCAACGAAGGTCGTGATATTAGCCAGCATCGCACTTTTGTTGTCTTGAGTGATTTTCTGCTTTTCCGCCAGCTTGTCCAGGCTCTCCTTAATCCTGGAAAGCCCTTTGTCCACAAATCTCTGCTCGATGTCCCGCAGCGCCACCTTGTAGCCACCAAGCAGCGCCACTTCGGCAATGCCATGTCCCATGTCACCAGCCCCCATGACCGCTATCTTCTTGACGTCTTCCACTTTCATATCAGAAAACCTCCTTCGTTTTTTTGCCTTCGCCCAGAAAGCTATTCTCCGGTGTAGACCGGCTCCCGTTTCTCTATAAACGCTATCGCGCCTTCCATGGCGTCCTTTGTTTTACTCACTCGCTGAGAGCCTTCCAGTTCTATTTTCACGCCCTGCTCAGTGGTGGTCTCAAGTCCCCGGGTCACTGCGTCGAGGATTACCTGCATAGCAATCGGGGCCTTTTTACCTAGCGTCTTGGCAACCTCTTTAGCATCATTCATCAACTGCCCGGGCTGAGATACTCTGGTTACAAGCCCGATACTTAAGGCCTCCGGGGCATTGACTCTGGTGCCGAGCAAAAGCATTTCCAGCGCTTTGGTCTTACCCACCAGCCTGGGCAACCGCTGGGTGCCGCCCCAACCGGGTATAATACCCCGGTCAATCTCAGGCTGCCCCATCACCACCTGCTGGGAGTTGAGCATTATCCGGAAGTGGCAGGCCATTGACAGCTCGCAACCACCACCAAGGGCAAAACCATTTATGGCGGCAATTACGGGCTTGGAACACTTCTCAATGTGGCTGAACACCTCCTGCCCCCGGGACATAGCCTTTTCCCCATCCGGCGTCCCGGCTGTCTTCAAATCAAAGCCGGCTGAAAATCCTCTCTCGCCGGCTCCGGTGATGATTATGGCTCTCACCGATTTATCCTTTTCCCACTTGGTTAACACGTCATCCAGTTCATTGAGCACAGCCAGATTTATCGGATTTGCCGGCGGCCGGTTCAAGGTAATCATGCCAAGATTCTCCTCTTGTTCTACAATTAGATTCTCATAAGCCATGAGACCCTCCTTGCTTTGAGATTTTTTGACGGCGCCACGATTATTCTAGTATCGCTATACCACCTCCTTTCAATCGAGAAGCTCACAAGGCGCCGCGCCAGTACAAACAGTGAGATGTTAGCACTCACGGCAGTCGTTTGTCAACGGCAGAAATACGGTTTGACTCTTGGGCAATCGCTATCTATGGCATATCCTCCCTCCACAGTCAACCCACCGGAAGCGCGTTGTGCCGGTGAGTTTCTAGCAAGAGTCTTGTTGCTAAAAGGTGTGAAGTGGGAATAGAATGTCCACGAAAGTAAGCATCGGCGAAAGCTGTGAGCTACGGATAACGGATGAGCGGTATGATAGTCCTAGGCATCGGCAACCGGCTGGGCGGCGATGATGCTGCCGGCACCCTGGTGGTGGACATGCTCAACCAGGGACGACACAGAACCAAGGCTTTGCTCGTCACTGAAATTATGGCCGTAGACGCCGGCACCGCTCCCGAAAGCTATACCTCGGTTATCCGCCAGCATCGGCCAGATTCACTGATACTGGTAGATGCCGCCGATATGGGTTTACCCCCTGGTTCTCTGCGCACAATCGCGCCCGAAAAAATCAGCATGCTCTCTTTTTCCACACATAGCATGCCCCTTTCCGTGTTTGTATCTTACGTAGAGAGATTTTGCGGACAGATTGTGCTGATCGGCGTGCAGCCTCAGCGGACAGAGACAGGCCTGGGCATTTCCAAAGTGGTGCGCAAAAGCGTGCAGAGACTGGTTGAGCTTATTCTAGAAGGGCGGATAGCTGAAATTACACTGCTGGAGTGAAAGAGCTAGCTCTGCTCGGCTGGCTTCTCTGTGGCTCCGGAGTGTGGTTTCTTTTTCTTCACCGCGCCCGGTAGCTCGCCGCTGTCAATGATTACCAATTCGTCGGCGTACTTATCATCGTTGGAGAGCAGAAACTCTTGCGTCATGGCTAGCGTATTCACCGGGCAAATGTCAACACACTGGGCGCAGAAACAACAGCGTGACATAAACACCTTGACCTTTTTTTCCTCGGGCAACCACTCGATGGCCTTGGTGGGGCATACCTTGTAGCACTGCTGGCAACCGGTGCAGTTCTCCCTGTCATAGGCAACTTTCCCCCGAAACCCGGGCGGCACCGGCACCGGCGGAATAACCTCCAGTTCACCTTTGGTAACCATGTTCAGGAATTGGAGGGTTGATGCCGGAGCGTATTTTGCCGGAAACTTGTTTGTCGCCGGAGTTTGAACGAGCTGCTTTAGCAATACCTTTACTATTCCCATGTGTTTCGCCTCACACTATCATATCTAGCCGTATCAGTATCAGGCCGACAAGACTTATGAGTGACATCGCAATGACATAGACTTTACTTGCCTGGTCAATCTTGAAACGCGCCATGGCAGCGCGTATCAACATTATACAAATGAACATCACCACAAAGACTTTGAGCAAGAAGAACAATCCGTCCACAACCGCTGCAAGAGCAGGTACCCCGCTTCCAATTACAGACGAGAGATTGTACGGGAAAAACAAAGCTACTATCAAAGCCGCCATGGCAAAAGCTCGTATTGCGCTTGCGATATAGAATAGGGCAAGGTTTCTACCAGAATATTCAACCAATAGCCCCCCAGCAATTTCAGTTTCAGTTCCTACAACTCCTGCCGGACCCGCTATATTCCATATCGGACTTGCAGCAATCGTAGATAACGCAAATGGATGGGCACCAGCAACATAGCTGGTACGCCAGCCAATAGCAACTATCGCCATCGCCAAGCAGAATTCGTAACTCATCATAATAACCATTTCGCGTTGTGCTCCTACAGTGGCATATGGCGAGCTCGACGCGAACCCGGCCACCACGAGTGCCAGTGAAGGTATCACTAACAAGTATAGGAGCACTATTGCGTCACCGAAGCTCTCGAGAAGTGCCTTCTGTCCGAAGATGGGTATATAGAGGAATAGTATAGCTGACCCCACCAGACAGAGGATTGGGGCAGCCCTGAACAGCCAGCTAAGGGAACCATCGGGAATTATGCTTTCCTTCATGAGCAGCTTTCTGATGTCGCGGAGGGGCTGTACTATGGGTGGGCCTATTCTGCCTTGCATGTGCGCAACCAGCTTGCGGTCTATGCCGAGGTACAACAGAGCAAATAGCGTCCCAATTACTCCCAAGACGACCAGGCCGCCGATGATTGCTGCAATGTCTGCTGGACTATTAGCTGTCAAATTCGGCTCCCAACCTTCTTGTTTTTTCCACAGAGAGTTCATGCAGCTCTCTGTAACCAAGTAGTGATGTGTTCTTCGTTCTTGAGTCCACAACGATAGCTCTATTAGTGCATGACATACAGGGGTCAATAGAGGCAAAGGCTATTGGAACGTCAGCAATCTGTCCGCCTTTGAGTATCGTTGGTATCGACATCAGATTTACATATGTAGGGGCTCTTATCTTCCAGGTAGACAAAGTCTCTCTGCCAGCTTCCAACCGAACATAATGTACAACCTCGCCTCTCGGCGCTTCGGCTCGCCCAATACCTTCACCTTCTGCCTGAGTCAGTGTCCTTAAAAGGACCGCTGTTTTTGGTTGTGCTAGTGTCGGACCGGGTGGCATCTTTTCCAAACACTGCTCTATGATTTCAACGGCTTGCTTGACCTCCAGCAGTCGGACAATTATTCTGTCATATACGTCGCCGACTACTGTTCCCGTCAGCATGTCAGGGGTAATAGCCTTAATATCAAAATCAGCATATCCACTATAAGGCTGATCCTGCCTCACATCTTTGGGGACGCCGCTGGCCCTGCCTGTTGGTCCAACCGTGAGTAATTTCAACGCATCTTCCTTCTTTAAGATGCCTACATTCCTTGTCCGCAT
>SMTZ1_10011264_pt1 | contig 11447 bp, 11 predicted proteins | sample DeeMarSWOR136_30_FD_25667 | JGI IMG/M metagenome (IMG submission 25667)
ATTGTTCGTCCTTGTTGGTTTAACTCTGATATTATTTTTGCAATATTTCTTTTTTGTATTGCATCTTGCCCCATTGTTGGTTCATCAAGGATGAGAATCTCAGGATTCATTACAAGTACTGAGGCTAATGCTACTCTTTTTCTTTCTCCTTCACTTAAAGAAAATGGTGAACGTTTGAGAAGGTTTTTAAGATTTAAAAACGTCAAGACTCTTTCCATATCCTTTTGAATCTGAACTTCTGGAATATCAAAATTTGTTGGACCAAATCTAATTTCTTCTTCTACTGTTGTTAAAAATAGTTGATGATCTGGATTCTGAAAAACGAATCCTACAATTTTCGCCATTTCAGCAACAGAACTTGTTGTTGTTTCAATTTCATTTACAAGGATCTTCCCTTTGGTAGGCTTTAGTAATCCATTAAAATGTTTTATTAATGTCGTTTTTCCAGCTCCGTTTGCACCCATAATTGCGATGTAAGCTCCCTTATTTATTTTAAGAGAAACATCATTTAGCGCTGTGACACCAGAGGGATATGTATATTCGATATTTTCAACTACAATACTCATTCTGATGAACTCCCATTTAACCCCAGTTCTTTCAAAATAACTGATGCAGCCTGTGGTACATTAAACGGAATTTGCTTAATAGGGATCCCTTCGTTAATCAATTGCATAAATAATCGAACTAACGAAGGTATTTGAACTCCATATGTCTCATCTGGTGTAATATTTTTCGCTATTAACTTCTCAGGTTTATCGTCTAATACAAGCTTCCCATCATGCATAATAAGAAATCGAGTAGCACTTTGAAGTACTAAATCAAGTCGATGTTCAACGATTATAACAGTTATTTTCTTCTGGACTCGTAAATTTTCGATTATATTAAGTATATCTACTGCACTCACAGGATCTAAATTAGCAGTAGGTTCATCTAACACTAATATCTTTGGTTGGAGCGCTAAAACGCTTGCTATTGCTACACGTTGCTGTTCTCCTCCTGAAAGTTCGTGAGGTGCTCTTTCTCTCAAATGTTGAATTTCTGTTAATTCTAGAGCTTCTTCTACACGTGCTCTAATCTCCTCTCGTGGAAGCCCAAGGTTTTCAGGACCAAATGCAATATCACGTTCCACTGTGAGCGACATTAACTGTGATTCGGGGTCTTGAAAAACCATTCCCACCTTTTGAGTTATTTCGTAGAGAGGATGCTCTCGTGTATCTAGTCCATCAACTATGACACTTCCTTTCATAATACCCGATCTATAAAAATGTGGGATAAGACCATTGATACATCGGCAAAATGTTGATTTTCCGCAACCGCTAAGACCTGCTATCACAACATAGTCTCCTTTCTTAATGTTTAAATTGATTTCACGAATAGCGGGCTGTTTAGAAGTTGCGTAACTAAATTCTAAATCGCTAATTTGAACTATATTCTCCATAATTTTCGTTTCCTTGCTTTTCTTATGGATTAACAATAATTTTTTTACGATACGCCTAGATCTTCAATGTTAATTCTCTATAATTGAAATAAAAAAGGCATATCAATCTTTAGGATGAAATAATATCTATAGCGAAGATAATCAGCATATTTGAATCTTTGATGTTAATTCTCTTGAATAATATCACCTTTTTTTGTGAGGCTTTTTTCAATCAGTATTAATATTTCCTTTATCCCAGCGTTTAGATTAGTCGTTCCGTTACAAGCGGCTGCATTTTGATGACCTCCTCCCTCACCATTAATGAGCGGACCAATTTTTTGAAAAATCTTACCTAAATTTAGTCCCGTTTCTTGTGTTATTCCTCTTTTTGCTCTACCGCTAATTCTAACATTTCTATCTTTCTTTTTTTCTGAGGCTACTAGAGCTATATCAGCTCCAAGATCAAGTAGGGATCTTGCCACCGATGCTTCAAATGCACTTATTCTGGAAACGACAATTATCCATCCTTCTATAATGTGTATTTTGTGACGTTTTGCAGCCTTTAATCTTGCAATACGTTCTGAATAGTCCAAAGTGCTTCTCAGAAGTTCAATAATCTCTTCATAATTTGCACCAAGACGCATTAATGTTGTAGCTGACTCAAAAGTGTCTGGAGTACCTAATATGAAATGTCTTGAATCGTAAGTGATGCCAATTAATAAAGCATGGGCATCTAAAGGCCTAGGAATCATATTTAGTTTCTTATAGAGATTATAAACTATTTCGCATGCTGAAAATACAGAAGCATCATGTATATATAGGCTAGAGATTTTTTTTCCTTCGGGATGACATTGATGATGATCTACTATTATAATTGGCTCAGATACTTCTCTTACCTGGTCTTTAAGTGCTCCTAACTGTTCAAAATTACTAGTATCTACTAAGAAGTATAAATCACACTCATTAAGATCGTATCCAGCAGAAATATTCATTTTTAGGTTTTTTACAACTTTCTTAGATATTTTATTTAGTCCATCTGAAAAACATTGTATTTTAACTTCAGGAATAAGCCTCTTTAGAAGTCCTGATAGTGCAAATGCACTACAAATGGCATCTGGATCTGCATTTTGATGACATAAGATGCAAATCTTTTTGGGACAAACTTCATTAAGTATTTCTAAAAATGATTTGAAATAATTCACATTTTGCCCCCAAATTAGATAAGAAAACTAAAAAAAAGGGAATACTTAATGTTACTCGTTTTATACTTCATATGACGTTATTCTTTACGCTGCAGTTCCTGGTTCTCCTTGGATTTGTCGAGCTAATTTCTCTCTCATCTCATCTCTCTGTTTTTTTGATCGTTCTTCTTGCCTCTGTAATGTTTTTATTCGCATATCTAAAGTTTCTTTCTTATCTGCTAATTCTTCTTTTAATATTTTTATATCTGATTTAATTAAAAGCATTCCTATTGACTTATAAACGCCAACGCCTTCTTCTGCACTTTCTAATTCTTTTAATGCATTCTCGGTCTCTCTTAGTTGTAGTTCAAGTTGCGTTCTTTGTGAAGTTAAAACTTTTACTTGTTGGTCAATTTGTTGTAGTCTCATTAGTTGATGTTGTAGTTGCTGTGGTATCTCTTCACTCAATATCTCGCCTCCTTTATTAAAAAAACTCATTAAATACCTTTGATACACGTGTTGCTGATCTTTATTAATATGAGTTTTTGTGTAGAATTGTTTAGTTAAATTTATAAATTGTCACAAGATTTATAAGCTGGCTGATAACGAAAAACTTGTTAAGAACCGCTTAGGTGATTTTTATGGGACGAACAAAAAAAATTGGAAGCGCAGGACGATTTGGAGCAAGATATGGCTCAACGATACGAATGCGAGTGAAAAGAATTGAAGAAAAGATGAAGCAATTACATAAATGTCCCAGATGTGACATTAAAGCTGTTAAAAGGAAAAGTATAGGAATATGGAAATGCAAGAAATGTGGATACACGTTCACTGGCGGTGCTTATATTCCACTAACAGATATTGGCAAAGTTGTTTTAAGGTCGACCAGACGTATTCGAGAACTGAAATAACAAAATATATACTCAATATTCTTTTCTGTTTCCTTAAAATCAACGACTAAAAAATCTAATTCTTCATAGTCTGCCTGGCGAAAATTGGATTGTTTTATGAAGATCCTGTATTAAAACAATAAGTTTCAATATAGAATTAGTTGTTGAACGCAGTGCAGTGATATCAGCCGCTTCAATAAAGAACTTTATACTTCTTTGATTTCTTTTTACGGAAAAATCGATTTTTGCCCTCTGTGAAGAGAACGTCTTTAGTTCTGGCAATAAAATCTTATATATTATATTTGTGGTTTCTAAATCTGAACAGACCATTCGTAGATCCATTTTATATGGCATGTTCAATATATCTTCTCCTTTGATTGTTCACTTTGACTATAACACTCATTTCGGTGCTTTTTCAGGTATTTTTACCTGAAATCACTATTTAGTTGCGCAAACTGACAAATATTTTTGGTAAAATCGGGGACTATTTATAACCTTTTGGAAAACGATTCTTGAATCCCTTTATCCCATCATTTAAAGATATAGACGAGGTTTCACATAAACATTGATTTTACTCCCTTCAAAAATAAAAAACGTCCATAAGAGGGATATAATGACGATTTTAAACTCTCGATGTGATTCTAAAGTTGTTGAACACTATACTATAGGTCCTTATCACATTAAAATTTATGAAAGTGCTGGAAAATACACGAGTGAAGCACTTTATACCTACACTACTTTGGCTGAGACTTCCCCATTTGGTGAGATCATTGAATCAATTGCAAAAAACCTTGCAGGAAATATGATTCCAGAGGATGATATTAATCGCAACTCCCTAGACCCTCGTTTTTATAGTTTACAGGAACTTTTTAACAGCAGAAAGGTTCTTATCGAAGAATACATTAACCAACATTATCCTGAATTTAGAACAATGAAAGATTTAGATGATTTAATAGAACTTGCATGTTATAAACTCGTTGGTATTCATAAAATTGCTCCTTTTCTTATGGATGAACATATCGAGGAGTTTTATTTAGATTGCCCCAACACTCAGCTCTATTTAGACCATCGCACCTTAGGACGATGCAGGACCACAGTTATCTTGTCTGATGATGATTTAGAACGCATAAAAACACGATTACGCTATGAAAGCGGTCTACTACTTGACGAAAGCAATCCTTCTATCAAGACGGAGTTGATCACGGATCGTTTTCATGTTCGCACCTCAATGGATATCACCCCTCTAGCAGCCGATGGCCTTCATTTAGACGTACGTAAACTAAAACGTAAGGCCTTTACCCTACCAGAATTAGTAGATAATGGTACCCTTCCTGTGGAAGTCGCCGCCTACCTGTATTTTGCACTGCTACGCCGCCGTAACATTACAGTCATTGGGGAACCTAATTCAGGTAAAACCACACTGGTCAATGCACTGGACTTGATCACTCCCCCTGAGTGGCGAAAAATCACCATCGAGGATGTGATTGAGAGTGTTCCTCAACATATTTACGATAAACACCAAGTGCGTTTACAAGTCATCCCTTTCGAAGGCGAGAACACATTGCGAAGTAAGAGTAAGGAAATCGTGAAATTATTGCATCGTTCGCCTGATTATGTCTTCTTAGGGGAAATTCAGACCCAAGAACATTCGCAAGCTGTGTTTCACGCCCTTACAGCTGGTTTACACCTTATCCAAACCTGCCACGCCTCATCACCCGAGAACCTGATTGTCCGCTGGGTAGAGCATCATGGTATTGCGCCCATTAATCTATTAACTTTAGATCTCATCGTCTTTATGCGGGCATATTATCGCCAGAAACTGGTTCGTAGGGTAAGAAGGGTCAGCGAAGTAACAAAGCCTTATGGAGGCGCCGATTCACTCTTGGAGATCGATTTGAAAATTAATAAAGTACAGTTATGCGACACTTTTAACCTGGATACACGATTGGCAAAAAAGGTTTCCGAATTGTTTGATACCCCCACCTTGAGAGAGATCAGAAGCGTGGAAGGATTGAGTTTGGAAGAATTCGCTGATGAAATGTCCACATATATTAAATTGCTCAATTACTTAGTTCACAATCATTTATTCGATCCTCAACTCATTATACAAGTATTTCACGGACTATATACCGAAAAACTCAAACAATTAAGAGCGTATGGTAGAATAAATTGGCCTAAACTCTATAACCACGTCATAGAACCGGTTTAATAAGTTTAGTGCTAGAGCGAGGGATTTAAGTTGTTGTCTAACCTTCCATTGAGTTTATGCAAAGCATTCGCAGTTCAGCCCTTCAAGTTATTAGGAAAACGATTTTGTCCTTCTAATTTGATAAAACCATGCAGTTATTATGAAGATTTAGATTTATCACCAGAAGAGATTTCTGGCGGAGCTAAAGGTTTCGCTGCTATAATCTTTCTCATCACCATCAGTATATCACTCATCTGGAGTTTAGGTCCTTTTCTATATCTTTCAATAGCCCTTCTTATTGCCTATATAACTCATGGGTTATTAATGCGTGTTCTCCCTCTAAGATATGCTCATGAAAGACTAACCATTGAAAAATATGCAGATTTGATCTTGAATACCATGCTCTTAGCGTTACTAGCTGGATCAACATTCGATGCCATCCATTTCGTAGCTAAAAGTGATTTTCCACAGGTATCACAAGATTTTGAAAGGATCCTATATCAGGTTAATAATAATGAATCACCAGAAAAACTTCTTTTAGACTACGCCCGGAAACAGCCATCAACTACCTTGCGCAAGCATATAGCTACTCTGTTTTCTATCAATGATTTAGATTCTGCAATAGAATTGATGAAAGAGTCAACCCAGTTTGAAGTACGTAACGCCTATGATCAGTTTACTATTGAGTTGGATAGTAGACTTGCACTATCTATAGGTGTCTCTACTTTTATGCCAATTTTTTTGGGCTTATTTCTCATTGTTTATGGACTTGCCAATTCCCCGTTCATTCTGCTTACAGTACCAATGCATATCTCTCTAATACGTTTCCTTAAAAACCAAATCCTAAGCAATAAAGTGGAGTTAGTCGGATGAAATCCTTACTTAAAACTACAATTTCATCATCCTCAACTGATGAGGAACTGAGCGAAGTAGCCAATTTCCTCAGTTATTTTGCTGATGAATTGAAATTAGGTATCTGTCCAGAAAAGGCCTATAGATATGCGTTGGGTAAATATGATGGAACTTTAAAGCCAGTTTTTATGGAAGGCGCCCGACTATTAGTCACAGGTGCACAGCCTCTAAAACAGGTATTAATGGGCATTGCAAATTCCCTAAATAGTCTGAATAGTAATTATTTCCTTCAACTTAGTTGTAAGTTCTTGGAAAAGGATTCGATGGAAGCAGGCAGAATACTGATGTCTATGATCAGAACCTTAGAGGAGAATTCTAGTCTGATTAAGAAACGTAGCCAGTTTATGCGCGCAAAAAATCTTAAGACTAAGATTTTATCATTAGCTACCTCGCTAGTATTGGGTTACATAGCAGCCCTTACACCCCTATTTGCCATGCTGTTCTTGCTCCGTCAGCAAAATATAGGTGAGATCACAACAACTTTAAATTTTAGTCCTTTAGTTTTCTGGCCAGCCATTGTTAGTTTCTTCTTCATTGGCATTCTCACGGCTTATCAACTCACCGAATTCACTGAAGGAGAATCCTCTTGGCCAATGCTCTTTCTTTCTGCCTTGATTTTCGTTATCACATTTTTACTAACTAGAAGCCTCTTGGCAATCTTAATCTAATAACAGCTTAAATATATAAGAAAAAATGTTCATTTGTTTAGTTAATTCGTTAGAGAGGCGAAAAGAACGTGAGGTTTCAAATCCACGATATGGATGGATGGGCAAGAAGTGGAACTTTATCAGTTAATGGAAAAACGTTACAGAGTCCATGTATATTTCTTGGACATTCATTTAATCGAGGAAACCCTCTATCTTGGCACTATTTCAATGTTGAAAGCTTATTGATTAACGCTTATGATCTATCTGTCCAAAAAATTGATTTTGCTCGTGTTCGTAAAATCATGGGGTTTAATGGCGTAATAATGATGGACTCAGGTGGCTATCAAATTCAACGATTCAAAAGAAATATTGATCGAAAGACAATTATTCAAATCCAAGAGACGAGCAAGCCAGACATCGCTATACCATTAGATTACCCATTAACTCCTAAAATGAAGAATGATGAAATCGATAAGAATATTGAGAAGACTTCAAGGAGCAATGAATATTGGAGGGAGTATTATCCGAATGATTTCATTCCAGTGATCCATGGATACAACGAGAAATATCTTATCGACCAAATAAATAATTTAGGCAACCCAGCTTTTCTTGCAATTGGCAGTTTCGTGCCGATATTAATGTACTCTGATCGAAAAAGGTTAGTAGATTTGCTCATCACTATCAGGAAAAAGTATCCTGACATCTTTATTCATTTCTTTGGTGTTTCGTATCTTGTTGCTTTCCTTTTGTTTCTCCTAGGTGCTGATAGTGTGGATACATCGGCACACCTACATAATGCACGGTATGGAAGTGTACACTTGCGCCATACAGGACCTCGTGCAATTGCAGTTAATACAAAGAAAAGAAAGCGCCCTTCAGCACATAAAATATTAGATGAAGAAACATTTCTCAATGAAAATTGCGGGTGTCCTATCTGTCATTATTTAGAATTTGAAAATCTTAAATTAAGAGGAGTCCGTGGATTACAATTGAGAGGAATTCATAACGCATGGGTATATAAATCTGCACCAGCAGAATTAAGAAAAACTATCAAAGAAAGAAAAACAGTTAAGGTTATTGAGGAGATATTTTCCCAATCAGGACTGAACTACCTTTACAAATATGCCAAACGAAAGTACCTTACATAATTATGGGGATTTCTTGTTCACCTTTAACATATTTTTTCAATAAAGTGCAATAATGATCGCGGACACTGTATTCGGCGACATTTGATATTTTTGCTAATAATTTTTGAGTGAGGACAGATCGTCTTTTACTCTGTTTCGCAATCAATAAATCAGCACCATAAAGTACAGAGGCTGCAAAGATGTATGGATGTCTACCGCCGCGTTGTTCTGCCGTGATACATTCTAAAAGCATGTGTGCCGTTTTCATAAGATATGTTTGATACTCTGAAGGAGACCATAAACGATGCTTAATGCGCAGTGCGACCTCAGGGTGTCTAACAATCTTGCTAACAAGTCGAGGGATATAATCTTCGCTTTTCCTTCTTTTTAATTCAATTCCAGGTGATTTTTTCAACATCTCAATAATACGCATTACCTTATTAATAGGAATTCTATGACCTAGTTGTCTAAATGCCGTTACAACTTCTTGTAATGTAATAGGTACTCGCATTTCACGGATTCGATAAATATAAGCGGCTCTCTGTTTTGTTTTATCAGATAATTGAAGCAGGGTTACTACTCGATTTAATGATTTTAATACTCTATACTGGGATTCCTTATGACGTATACGTGCTCTAAAATTGTAAATTCGGTTTAACTTCCTGAAATAGAGTTCTTTCTCCTTTGAAAGTAAATTTCCTTGATGATCTCTTGTATTTTTTTCCTTAAAATTACCGATGAAACTACCTATTCCATCAATAATATCTATTCTATTGCCTGGGCTGACATATTGTTTTGATAACTCGTTTCTATCAGTTCTTACCGAAATAATATAGTCCTGAGGTACATATTGTGTATCAGCCACTAGACCACATTTTTCACAAACATAGAGCCCTCTGTTTAGTACTATTTTACCTCTACATTCAGGACATGTTTGAAGAATACATTCAGTCATTTAAATCCTCCAAGAAACTCTTTTCTCCAAGAAACTCTTTTACTTCAGGGACTCAATCAAGCCATTTCAAAATCTGTTCATTTTTTTTATTATTAATAAAATCTTAATTTAATCTTATAAAAGTTTTCAAAAAAGAACATTCGTTTAATTAAACAAATAGTTCGTTAGATAGGATCTACGTAGTCTACAGAGATTAGCGAATGTAATATGTGACGGATCTAAAATTTATTTTTTTGCGCATCTCTGGTATTTTTTGGCATGAAAGCAGCTCAAATACATTAAAGATAAAAATTGAAAGACACTGTTAATAATCCTTATTAGGAGTTGCATAAGAAAGACTAAATAAACATAAATCTATTTAGATTCTAAGATATAGATATTATTTAAAAAAAGACTTTCCTATGATGCGGAGGCGCTCCTGTGTTTAAACTTAGTCCTACAAAACAACGAGATTTGACTGAAGTTTTACGTGAAGTCGTAAATTATGCAGAGCTTGAAGCGATTGCTGTTATCACCAAAGAGGGATTACATCTTGCCTTTTTTGCTGCAGGAAAGGTGGACTCTGATCTCTTATCTGCAATATCTGCTGCCATATTAAGTACTGGAGAAATGGCTGTTGACAAAATGGGGTTTGAAAAACTGTCTGAAGTAATAGTACGAGGAAAATCGGGCTATATAATTTTAACAGATGCAGGAAAGTTTGTACTTATCGGCGCTGGGCGTGAGGCAACAAGTCTTGGACTCTCCGTGAGAGTACTGAGGGCCTATGCAAAACGTGTAACTGATCTACTCTCTAAGTAGTTTAAATTATGAATGAGATCACGTTTAACGAAGTTATGCAAATTATTTTTAGTTGAAAATTTATAGTTTTTAAAAAATTATTTAACAAGAATTTGCTTTCTGTATTCATTTATAATAAAATCGATTTCTTTAATAAATCTAGAACTTCACGTGGAAATCAATACTAACTTAAGTTTGCATTATTCCATAACTCATGAAGTAATTCCGATAAATCATATATTGCTTGAAGATTTTCTCTTTAACGTGATTTAGAATGATCAATAATAAATCAATATCGCAAATATCTTTGGATGATATTCCAAAAATTGGTCCGAAATTAAAACAGAAACTTCTTAACCATTTTGGATCAGAAGAAGCCGCTCTTCGTGCAATTATTAATGCAGATATTGCCCGTTTAACTTCAATTCCTCTACTTGGTTCAAAATTGGCGATGTCCATTGTTATGTCAGCCTATGATTTACTTGAGGGCATTAGGCTTGAAACAGTCTTAGTTACAGAAGATATTAGAAAAATCTATAATCAAATATTAGACCTTATCCGCCCATATGCCAATACTTCATTTACAAGGCATAAAATGGCCCTTTTATTCCCATTACCACCCACTCACATTGACAAAATAAGGGAGCGTCAGAAAACATTTCTAAATGCTAAAGAATTAATAGAGGAACTTGGGGAAAACGATGTAAGTGTAATCTGTAGCTTTCTCTCAAGACTAAAACCAATTGAATTACAAGAATATAAAACTCGAATTAGAGATCGTGTCCTCTTAACTGATGATAAAGAAACCTATGAACGATTGATGAAGCACGAAATTAATGAAGTGTATAATATTAGTTTCGTGGATTCCCCTCAGGAATATCTTGACTATATTCAAACTTATGATTATATCATCTGTATCGCTCACAAGCATGAACTTGATTTTCTTGATAAAGGTTCAAATGTAGAAATAGTTTCCAAGAAGATTTCTGAAGATGAATTACTTCCAGAGAAAAGTCTCTTCTTTTATTCTACTAATTTTGATGTTATACTGGCAGCTTGTGATTTGGTTGAATTATTTTTGAGTTTATCTAATAATAAATTAAGAGAGATCGTAAATCAATTTGAACTTCAATCGATTAGCACCATTAAAGCCATTATGAAGAATATCAAACCTAATGGTGAAATAGCAGATGAATATGATCCTGAACTGGATCGTTTAAGATCTATATTAAGGGATTTTGATGGCCTCGTTTCCGATATCGAACTTTGGATTAATAAAGAACTTGTAGATAAACTTTCACAAAGTTCTCTAACTATAGAAGGCAATGAGATTCTTAACCTAATCAAGGC
>SMTZ1_10006873_pt1 | contig 11446 bp, 9 predicted proteins | sample DeeMarSWOR136_30_FD_25667 | JGI IMG/M metagenome (IMG submission 25667)
GCGTACCAATTAGCAACTCAGGCCCTCACCTGCCGCATCGGCAACGTAGTGGATCCCTTCTACAGCGTGGTTGCTCGGTTCTCCAAGGCTCTACTGTCTGGCAGTGGCTGACCCTTACTTCGCGATGCTGCCAGAGCACACCAAGGATAGCCGCCAGGTTAACGACCAACAAGAGGCCCACTGGTGCTGAACACACTGTCCAACACAGCTTTCCATGAAGGCTACAATCCGCAAAATAGGTCAAAAAAATTAACCCCTAATCAAATCCCGTATTGACCGGGGTTTCTATCATGTTCCTTTCTATTTTTACATGGAGATATGGGGGCAGTGTTTCGTATTACCCTCAACCAAAGATTTCACTTGGCACCTTCTTGAAATCATCGTTCATGATGACTACTCCCTCTGGTACGGGTCCTATTTTTCATAAGCCGCCATAATGTGCTCAGGTAAAACGGGAAGGTTTGTGGGTTCGACTCCCGTTGCATCAAAGATGGCGTTTAAAATGGCTGGAGTCGTCGTATTGCATGCATGTTCACCAATTCCCTTTGCCCCATAGGGGCCCGTTTCATGAGAAGTTTCAATGGATTCTGCAACCATCTCCTTTGGAAGGTCCATCGAGGTCGGAATCGGATACTCCGCAAACGAAGGAGTTTTCAAGTAGCCATCCTCAACAACCATGTCTTCTATGAGCGCATATCCCAAGGCCTGCACTGCCCCTCCAAAGAGCTGTCCCTTCGCCATCTTGGGGTTGATGACCTTACCAGTGTCATGGACATTCACCAGTTTCAATATTCTAACGTGGCCATTAGTAACATCTACTTCGACCTCCGCCGCCGTGCCGATGAACGTATGTCCATACACAGCTCTGTCCTCCGGGTGCTTGTACCACGCCTCCTCCCTCAAGTTCAGACCCTCATCGGAGCACATCGTAGCAACTTCGGCAATTTCGATCCATTTTTGAGGATTTCCCTTTTGAGATATCTTCCCTCCTCTCAAGAATAGATCTTTGTGACTTATTCCCAGTTGCCCTTCAGCCCTTTTGAGAATGGTCGACCGGATTTTGTCCGTGGCCAACAGCAATGCATTGCCCAGTACATAGGTAAGTCGAGAGGCAGATGTACGCCCTGCACGAGGACATGTCCTCGTATCACTCAATTCGACCGCCACCAATGCGATTGGAACTCCGAGTTCTTCGGCGGCCATTTGCGCTAAAACCGTGGTGACTCCCTGCCCCAATTCTACACCTCCGGCAAATACACACACGCTCCCATCGGAAAACATCTCCACCGCAATTCCAACACCGGCCTTACCCAATTCAGGAAAGGCGGACACGTCGAACACCGGCATATCAAAACAGAATCCGCGCCCTATTCTCCTATTGCGGTGACTTGGTATTGTGGGTTTCCTCATCATAGCAGAAATCTTGCTGGATAAGGCTTGGAGGCTTATGGGCCCTTTTTGCAAATAGGGATTCATCATTGGATCCCTCTCTTTCAAAAAGTTACGGCGACGCAGCTCAAGCGGATCCATGTTAATTTCTCCCGCAAGCTTATCGAAAACACACTCCCTCGCAATGGCAGCCTGGGGAGCTCCAAAGCCCCTCATGGCTCCAGATTCCATGTTGTTTGTATAGTAGGCTGTTCCTGAAATTTTCGCGTTCGGTATTCTATAGGGTCCAGGTAGACTCATTACGGTCAGCCGCAGAACCTCTGGGGTTCTCCCGGAGTATGGACCGGCATCTGCAATAGCTTCTCCTTCCATAGCGAGGATTTTCCCCGTCCTTCTCGCTCCCACTTTCATCTTGATTTCATATGGGTGTCGTTTCGGATGAAAGAGGAACGATTCCTCTCTGCTGAAAACAAGGCTGACAGGGCACTGACTCACATAGGCCATTGTTGCCAGGTGGACCTGCATGGTTGTATCACTTTTTCCTCCGAAAGCCCCTCCCACCGGGGTTCCCCGAATATGGATTTTGTTTTTCGGTATCCCAAGGGCATAGGAGATGTCTTCAACGACGATATAGGGACTCTGCAGAGCCGAATAGATATGCACTGTTCCTTTATCATCTAAAAATGCGACTCCCGCTTCCGTTTCTAAAAAGGCATGTTCCTGTAGTTGCGTTCTATACGTTTGCTCCACAATCACGTCACATGCCTGGAATCCCTTCTCCACATCCCCATAAATGAACTCCCTTTTGGCGCAGATGTTTCCCTCAAAATCTTGGTGAATGAGTGGAGCCCCATCTGCCATCGCTTCTTGGGGACTGCAAATCGGCTTTAATGGTTCGTAGATCACGCGGATCGTTTTGATTGCTTCATCAGCGATCTGTGAAGTCTCGGCCACCACGAATGCAATGGAATCCCCCAAAAATCTCGCCTCACCTCCCTCCGGAACCAAGACAGGATGGTGATGAATGTTATATCCATAGAGGTTGTTGCCTTTGATGTCCTTGTGTGTTATCACCGCGCGGACGCCCTTGATCATTTCCGCCTCTGATGAATCTATTTTGACGACCCTCGCTCGAGGATATCTGCTGAACAGAATGCTCCCGAAACACATATTGGAGAGCCTGATGTCTCCAGCGTATTTGGTCTTCCCGACCACTTTGTCTCTGGCATCGACCCGGGTTACGCCTTTTCCCACATAGTCGAGCTCTCTCATGGAATCACTTCGCTCCTTTGGTCAGCGACTGAATCGCTTCGACGATCTGAATGTATCCCGTGCATCGACAAAGGTTCCCCGAGATTCCCCTGATGATTTCTTCACGTGAAGGATGAGGAGTTCTATCTAAAAGAGCCTTGGCGCTTAGGATCATGCCCGGACTACAGTAACCGCACTGGACCGCTCCGTGCTCGATGAAAGCCTTCTGAATGGGGTGGAGTAGCCCTTCTGGAGCCATACCTTCGATGGTGAGGATCTCCCCTCCATCCGCTTGAAGGGCTAGAACCAAGCACGAATTCACCGCCTCTCCGTTCAGAAGTACCGTACAGACCCCACAATCTCCTTTGCCGCACCCTCTCTTGGTTCCAGTTAGGTATAGTCGATCCCTTAAGACATCCAGGAGGGTCTCCCAGGCCTCTACTTCCAGCTCGTAGGGATTCCCATTGACAATCAAATGAAGAGGATGAGTTAACATATCCCGCCTACCTTCCCTGGAAAACAGTCACGAGCAGGCCAATTGGGATAGGACCTCTTCCAACAATACCTTCACAAGTTTCCTCCTCCCCTCTGCGTTCGCTCGAATATCTGAGATGGGACGACACTGATATGCTGCCATTTCGGCCGCCTCACGGATCGTCTCGGGTTCCAATGTTTTGCCGAACAAAAAGTCCTCCACCTGGCCCACGCGAAAAGCTTTGGGGCCAACGGCTCCAAGCGCGACGCGTGCTTCGCCAATCTCCTTGACCCCATTTCGCTGAACGAGCAATAGGGCGATGTTTACCACGGAAATAGCAAGGGCATTTCTTCGGCCGAACTTCACAAATCTTCCAATAGCTTCAGCAGATGGTTTAGGAAAGCGGATACTCAAAAGAATCTCATTGTCCCTGAGACCGGTAGCCTTGGCTCCTCTTAGAAAGGATGCTAACGAGACTCGCCTTTCCTCATGTAAACTCTTCAAACACAGGGTTGTCTCAAGCACCAGAAGTGGGGGAAGAGTATCCGCAGCCGGTGACGCCGAGACGATGTTTCCTCCAATGGTTGCCCGATTACGGACCTGAGGGGAACCTACCTGACTAGCTGCCTCTCCCAAGAATGTGGCAAAAGATCGAATCGTCGAAGAGCTGGCAATGGCTTTCATAGTAGTTGTCGAGCCAATGCTAATGAGATCTCCATGATCCTCTATGAAACGCAATTCCCTGAGGTGGAAGATGTCCATAAGGAATTTGGGAGAAATTATCCCAGACCGCCAGTCCACCAGAACGTTGGTTCCTCCGGAAAGGAGCATTACTCCAGGGCCGTTCTGATCCAGTATTTTCAACGCCTCTTCTAGATCTCGAGGCCTATAATATTCAAAGGAACGCATTCCTTTTCCTTCCCCCATCTCTTCGTGTATAAAGACACTTATTTCGGTTCTGATCCTTTAACTTCGACGTCATTCCTCTTTGGCTGCGAAGACCACATTCGGGTCATTGTGGGCCGTCCATTTGATAAAGCTACGTAATCATCTTTCACTCCCGGAGCCTTGACGATCAGTTGTCATGAGATAATAGCAGTTAGTTACAACGAATTCAATGCGGTGTTAAACGCATGCCGAGCGACCACCAAGGAGGCACCGGAAATGAGGTAAGTGGTTATCTCCAATGGGAATAATGCTCCATAACTTGTAAGCATGAATGTATTCACCTGTTGATTAAACATTTTTATTTACTTTTCCCCTTGTTACGGAGTATAATCCTGGCGTCGATGGTCCAAAGGCGGCAAGCAATGGTGTGGACCTTTTGTCATAGGCTTTGGATCATAACGATCTTTAAATGGATCACAAACTCTATGGTGAACTTACGTCTTTTCGTATGGTAATTTCCATTATCAACGAATTCTGATTACACTATTCCCAAGCAAGTCGCACAGTCTAAGCAGTGTTCTATTACCATACGAGAATGCGGGTCCCAGTAGAATTCATCGGGAATAAGGTATCGTTTCCCCCTCTATTCCACACTATCGGAGATTGTTACTGTAACCCTCACGTATTGACGGATATGGAGGATTGAGAAAACAAAGAGGGAAGAAACTCATAATGGGAAAGGAGGCACGTGGCTATGTCAGAGCTGTTGGGAAAAATGTCAGAGCTTCTCATTGCGGGCAACATCGGTGAGATACGAAAGGTTACTCAGGAGGCCTTGGACTGGGGAGTCCAGGCCAAGGATATTCTGGAAAAAGGCCTCCTCCCTGGAATGGACATCGTGGGTCAGCGGTTTAAAGCCTGTGAGATGTTTATCCCAGAGGTGATCCGTTCCGCCAATACCATGCACGCAGCCATGGACATTATCAGTCCTCTCCTTTCGGAGAGCGATACAGGGGGCATCGGAACGGTAGTGATCGGTACGGTAGAAGGAGACCTCCATGACATCGGAAAGAACCTCGTGGCCATGATGCTTGAAGGGGCTGGATTTAAGGTCGTGAATCTAGGAACGGATGTCAAGCCACAGGGCTTCGTGGAGGCCGCCAAGAAGCATAGCCCGGATATTTTGGGAATGTCTGCCCTGTTGACGACGACCATGCCGAAGATGAGCGAAACCATCAAAGCCTTGCAAGAAGCAGGCATTCGTGATCGGATCAAGATCATGGCCGGAGGGGCTCCGGTTACACAGGATTTTGTGGAGGAAATAGGGGGCGATGCCTACGGGTCTAACGCAGCCGCAGCCGTTGAGGAAGCCAAGGCCTTCGTTGAGAAGTGAGCGAGCGAGAGGAAATCAAGCATCGTTCTCCATCGGGCCTTCTAGCCTGATGGACGTAGGTGAGGAGGAAAACCATGCGAGTGAACATTATGGATCAGAGGGGGCCGGGATTTCGGGTTCTTTCCGAGGACCAGATTGAGATGATCTACTCGGCCGCTTTGGAGGTTCTTGAGAGAACTGGCGGGAGGGTATTCCATGACGACGCCCTGGATCTCTTTCGACAGAGCGATGCGGTTGTGAGCGACGGAAATAGAGTGAGAATCCCAGCCTCCATGGTTGAGCGCGCGCTGAAGGATTATCCCAGAAAGATCACCCTGGGTGGCAGGGATGGAAGAAGGACCCTCCATTTAGAAAAGGATCAGGTCAATTTCGGTACGGGGTCCGATTGTCCCTTTATTTACGATCGAAAGACCGGTGAGCGGAGGCGATACACCTTCAATGACGTTGCCGAGGCTGCGAGAATCGCGGATTTTCTCCCGAATTTCGATTTCTTCATGTCCCACGGTTTGGTCTCCGACGTGCCCAAGCCCAAAACCTACGACCGACACCAGTTTCTGGCTATGGTGACCAATACCACAAAGCCCCTGATCCTAACCAGCGTAGATGGGGAAGGCCTGCGAGACCTCTACCAGATGGCCTGCCTCATTCGGGGAGGTGAAGAGGAATTTCGGGTAAACCCCCTGTTTATTATTTACATCGAACCGAGCTCCCCATTGCATCATACAAGGGAAGCCGTGGAAAAGCTCCTTTTCTCCGCAGACAAGGGTATACCCGCCATCTATACCCCTTGCCCAAGTGCCGGGGCTACGGCACCTGCGACCATTGCGGGAATGTTAGTCCAAGATCTCGCGGAGACCTTTCTGGGACTTGTGCTATCCAACCTTAGAAAGCCTGGAATGCCCCTGATCATTGGGGGAGTTCAAACTATTATGGATATGATGACCTCGACCTACTCCTATGGGGCACCGGAGCTGTCCCTGGCCTCGGCCGCCAGCACTGATATCTCCAAGTGGCTTGGACTTCCCATGTTCTCTACCGGTGGGTGTAGCGATTCCAAGGCTGTGGACGAGCAGGCTGCCGTTGAAGCGACCTTCTCCCTCTTGGCAGCCTTCCTGTCGGGTGCCAGCTTGATTCACGATGTGGGTTACCTTGATAGTGGTTTGAACGGGTCCCTTGAGATGCTCGTCCTCTGTAATGAGATCATTGGTATGGTGAAACGTTTTGGCAAGGGAGTACAGGTGGATGAGGATCATCTCGCCCTGGAGGTCATTGACCGGGTCGGTCCGGGAGGCCAGTTCTTGAGTGATGATCATACAATGGAACATTTTCGGAAAGATTTCTGGCTTCCAAACATAATGGATCGATCCAACTATGAAGGCTGGGTGGCTGGGGGCAAAAAAACGCTCAAGGAGCGGTGTGAAGAAAAGGTGCAGCATATCTTGCAGACTCATCAACCGGTGCCTATTGATGAGGCTGTGATGACAGAGATGAAAAAAATTATCGAGAGGGCTGAAAAGAAGGCTCGCTAGTCTATCTTACGATAGCTCAGCACATCCAGACGAGGGCCCAAGATTACCAGAGTGGCGAAGGCTCGAATTGCAAACATGGCGCTCTTCTTTTTCCTTCCTATTATGTATCATTGAGATTTTCAGGAGGTCTTTATCATGAAACCCAAAATAGCAGTTTTTGGAAATGCGCGTAACGTTGGTTATATCACTGCAGGTGACCTAAGTCTTGCCGGCTACGAGGTCAACCTCTTAGAACTCCCTGAATTTCAACAAACAATCGCACCCATACAAGAAGCTGGCGGAATTCAGTTAGCAGGAGACAAGCAGACGTTAATATCCGGCATGATTGGATTCGCCGAGCTCAACACGGTCACCACTGATGCCGGGGAGGCTCTCGAGGGCGTAGATGTGATATTCGTTGATGTCCCAGTATTCGATTACGAAACCCGGCTCAAGACCATCGCCCCATACCTGAGGGACGGGCAGATACTCTATTTCAACACTTACGGGTATTGGGCATGTTTAAGAGTTGCCAATATTCTGAAACAGCTAGGTAAGAAGAACGTGATACTTACGGAAAGTCCCGCCCCCATATATAACGCAGGTACCAAGAATGGCCAGGTCGTGTCTACGTGCCTCAGGAATAGGTTACCAGTGGCGGCATTTCCAAGCAATAAGGGCAGAGAGGCTGTTGACGTTTTGAAATCCATGTATCCCAATCTTGAAATGGCCAAAAACGTATTACAAACTAATTTCGAAAACATCAATTTGCTCGTACATCCCGGCATAGGAATATTAAACATAGGCTATTTTGACAGGGCCGAGGAGAAAGGCGATACCGTTGGTTTTTACTCAATTGGGAACACAATTCACGCAGGAATTCTCTCGGAGGCTCAGGACAGGGAGAGAATACCAGTTTGCCAAGCATACGATATCCCATACACTTCCTTGAGAGAACACATAATTCATTATTATGGTTCTAGCGGGGAGACGGTTTGCGAAGCTATTGCTAACTGCAAATTCTATCAAAGCATACCACCGCTGCCTGCTGACATTTGGGTTCAATGGTTCAAGCCCGATTTGCTCTTTGCACATGTACCCTTTGTACTGTTAGCAGACCTTGCGGGCATTTCCACGCCGATCCACACGGCAATCGTCGAAATCTCAGGAGCAGTCTTAGAGACCGACTTTTGGAAAGATGGCTTAACATTAGACAAGCTAGGACTATCCGGTTTAACCATCAAAGAGGTGATCAGATACGTTACCCAAGGCTAGGAAAGCGGCTTTCGTTGAGATTAAGCATACCCTTCTCGATCTGTCCATTTCGGTTCAAAATTACTCCGGCTTATCATAGCAGCGGTTCCGGCCAGGATACCTGCTGATAGGCACGCACCATAGCCTTATCGCCCACCGTGTGGCGCAAGCGCCTTGGAGCCGCCTTGAGGATTGCGAAGATTTCTAAGGCACAACAAGGCAATCGTTGCGTTCCCTAGGCAGTAAAACCTCCACCAAAATGGGGTTCACTCAACGACGTCGAGCATTTCCAAGCCGAGGCGAAAAATCCGCTGACCAACGCAATGTGTGAGGGTCTTCTCCGAGACCCTGGCCTGCACCGGTAACGAGGGTAACTTGTCCAGAAAAATCGAAGTGCCAATTCATAGTGCGTAAAGTCTAGTTATTGGAGAAATCTCATAAATCACTTGCACCTGTATCGGTTGTTCATAACCCTAGAATAAGGTTCCTATCCCAAAGCTCATCACAGTCTAAAGGGCAATGAGGACGACAGGAAAGCATTACTGACCAGTGAAAGGGGTCACGGTTCAGAGACAAAGGGTGTGCAACTGCCAACAGTAACACTTTTCTGCGCTATCGCCATACTTCTTCAAAGAGATGAAGAAAATTTTCCCCCAAGATACCCCTTATCTCCGCGTCATTATATCCGCGGGAAACGAGCCCCCTGGCTATATTTATGATATCCAAAGGCTTCTCCAGGCCTTCAATGGAAATTTCATCGATATTGTCAGCAGCAAGTCCCGGATGTTTCTGAGCCCATATCCGGTATCCCTCGGGATCCCAACCAACAGTAGGCGATAAGTCGAGCCCAAATCCAACGTGTTCAGGACCAATGAGATCTGCAACATAATCGACGAAATCCAGGAAATCCCTCAAGGTCGGCCTCCTATCCTTGCGCGTTTTCGAAATGGGGCTGTATGCTGTCATTCCTACCACTCCGCCGCGGGCCGCCAAAGCCTTCAGTTGTTCATCGGTCTTATTGCGATAATGGTCGCATAAGCCCTTGGGATTCGCATGGGTAAAAGCGATCGGTTTTGCAGAATATTCGATGGCATCCATCGTTGTTTGGGGGCCGCAATGAGAGACATCAATGAGCACTCCCACACGGTTCATCTCCTCGATCACTTTCCGTCCCAGCTTCGTAACACCTGCATCTTTTTCATCGCCTCCTGCCGCGAGTAAATTCTGATCATTGTATGCAAGCTGGATTATGCGAATCCCAAGCCTATGGAAAACATCTACAAATGACGCATTCTCTTCAAGAGGTTTTCCATTTTGAAGCCCAAAGATCATGCATTTCCTTTTCTCTTCTTTTGATATCCGTATATCTCTTGCAAATTGGACCACACAGGAATCCGTCTCTTCAGCAAGCTTGTGCCACAAACTCACCTGATTCAGGAAGTCCCTCAAATCTTCATAGGGTAAATGGATTGTAAAGTGAGTCGCCGTGACACCTGCCTGGGCATATTCCTCGAGATATTCAGGATGTCCTGAATCTGGAAGTGTAGGTGAGTAGTTTAGGCAGTCTATCACAATCGCGTTGTCATAGAGGGACCGTGCTCTCTGTTCTTCTGCCTCCGTGAGCTTCAAAAGTCTATCCTTTTCCACGTTCTCCTCCTCCATGTGCCTTGCCTATTGCAAAACCAATGCTGTGGATGCAAAATAACAGGTCAACCTCGGTACGTTCCGATTCACGTTCTTCCCGCGTTTGGCTTGTCATAGGTTGGGGGGTTCTTTTTTCAGTACTCATTTTCTTCATCCAGATTGCCGTTTACGATCCTCACGGCATTTACCGTAGTGTACAGCAATGGCAAAGCGTCATCGACCAAGTCTCCGAGCCCTCATATCTCAGCCCACTTCTCGCAGCAACGTTTCAAGGTGTTCTGCTGTGGCAACTTTCTTGTATCGGGAAATACTGGAAGAATGAAATCCGATCAGTTCAGGCGATATTGAACCTTCTTCTATAGTTGACAGCCTTATGGCTGCCCACAGTACCCAGTGAAGCGATACAAATGGCTGCCGAATTCTCACCTTCTCTTGAGCATCGCTGAGCTCTATTTCCATATGGCGGCAGTACTCAACCAAGAACAGATTTCTCTCTTCGTCTGTCATGGCTCTCGGAGAACTCCACAACTCGGAGGGGGTTCCCAGAAAAACACATAAATCATAACTCGGGTCGTCGATGCGAGGTTTCTCCCAATCTATCAGTCTCAGTCCCTGCGGTGACCGAATGAAGTTGTCATTAACCACGTCTGTGTGTACAATGCTACAGCTGTTGAATCTATTGGAACACGGACCTAGCTTCTTCTCTAGTTCTCTTATGAGCTTACCGCTTAAGCTTACGATTCTCCTATCTCTTTTCTTTCTCCGTTTGTAGTGGTCAAATAACTGCGAAATATCCTTGAAGCTTTCCTCAAGGGGACTTGCCCACGTCGCAAGGAAGTTATCCGCCGGCAAAGGTATCCGGTGGAGGGTTGCAAGGAGTCGCGCCGCATCAAGTGTTCCCGAAAACTCATCGTAGTCCAAATAGTCTCCGCTCAGATATTCTTCGACAAGAAAACCAAACCGCAATCTGCTCTTAGAGTTGTCAACCAGATAGGCTTTCGGAGCGACCTGAAAGTCTGACAATAGTTTCAGCGCCTTATATTCGTATTCTATCTGGTCGGATAAACCGCTTTGTTGCTCCACATTTACCCTCAGCAAGCATCTGTCCCCATCCATTTGAACAACGAAATTTATATTGTAATCCGCGATGATCACGCTTTCGATTACGGGATAGCTTCCTCGAGACAGGCCAAAGTGCTCGGGCAGCACGTCTCTAACATACTCATTTATCTGCTCTCTCAATGACTCGAGGTAATCCATGGATTATAGAAAGCTTTCCTCGTAGTTATACTGACAAATCGGATGACCCATCCCGAACCCTTCCGTAATCACAACCGCCGCACTCAGGCTTATCTTCTAGGCCAAGGCAATCCCCGCCCATCCCTGCTGGAGAAGGTTGGAGGACGTGTATGCTTATCCTTAATGATTCCTTCGATCAAAAGTCAGGGAACCCACCCTGTATTTACCATCATGTAATTGAAGAGGTATGAGAAAAACCGAAGGGTTTGAATTCTTGTTACGGAAATGTTATCACGTGGAGGGTTAATGTATTATTCCAGTTTCTCAACAGTAGACTTAAATATAGTATTGTGCAAGAAACTCATTAATATCTTCTGGTAAAGAATCAGTGTCTCCCTCTGCAGC
>SMTZ1_10012010_pt1 | contig 11446 bp, 14 predicted proteins | sample DeeMarSWOR136_30_FD_25667 | JGI IMG/M metagenome (IMG submission 25667)
TGATGGTGTCGCTGGGCTTGCCGAAGGGGGTGGTGGAGTTGACCTCTTCGATGTCGGTCAGCCCCTCGATTTGATAAAGCCCCGTCCCGCCGATGACCCCGATTTTAGCTTTTGGCATTTAGTTTTTTCTCCTTATTATTGCTGCTAGGAAAAGTATACTTCTGTTTGTTCACCCATGCCTGTAATTTATCGACATCGCTTATTTCTGTTCCTAGTTCATCTGGCTTTTCTAACAGAGCGATAGCTATATGACGAACAAGCTGTCCAAATTCGTCAATGTCATCTAATGAAACATTCTCTCCACCGCCATGAACTATGCCACCCCGTATCTTATAGTATTTACGGATATCCTTGTCTATTTCCAACCTATTATCGAGGTCTTCACCTAAAATAAATGCTGCTCTTTCAGCCAGCATGGCAGTAATTCCACGAACCTTTAGTTCCTCGTCTTTGGGTTCGCCTCCTAGCAGTGTTTCTAGCGCGAAACTAATTTTCGCAAATTTAGAATTGTTTGTATCAGGCTTTGTGGATTCAGCAAGCCAGTGAATTCCATCAAGCAGTTTGTTTTCCATTTTGCTATAGTTTGTTTTCATAATAAGTTTGTTAATCAGTTTCCATTGCTGCTGTGATAATCTAGACAATATGTCTCTCCTAAGTTCGACCTCTATAAGCCCAGGCCCTATTTGTGTTACAAAGTCCTTCATACCATTTCTATCGATCCTCATTGGAGTAGAAGCATAGGAAATAATCTCACCAACTATGCCGACCAACCAAGTATCACTATGGTGACCAAAAGGAAAACAAAAGGCTCTAAAAACATCGATAATTAGGTTTACTTGTGTTCTTGCATATGTAAGGGCTTTCTGCTGGTCACCAGGTGCGTTAACTCTGGCTAATACGTGGACTTCTGGCGCTTTCTCAGACCAAAGTACTCGTTTGCTAACCCATTGCTTAAGCTCTTGCTCTGTGATTGTCACAAAGGTTACATTACCTATTTGAGTCGGTTCACCTTCAAGCCAAAGGTTTGCTATTGGAATATTGACAGGTAGCCAAGCCTCAAATTCTATTAGTTCTTTTAGGAGTTGTTTCGCTTTAGTAAGAAGTTCTGCATTGAAAAGATGCTCTGTTTCTGACCAACTAGTTGTTTGACCCATGAGAAAGTCGTACATAATTCCTCTACCTATCTCATGTTCTGAAAGCATTACAGGGTTTAGTCTGAGCACACCTTGAACTACTTCTTCGAATAATGGTTGACCATCCTGATAGCCATATAGGGTTTTAAAAATTGAACGTGGAGAATTACTATGCCACCAATTAAAATCGCTAGCTTTCCCGCCTCGTCTAAATATCTCTACCAGTTTGGCGAGCTTTTCTGCTAATATATCTATTTTTTTTGAATTTCTTTTCGTTAGTTTAATCTCTTAATACCCTCCCCCAATGGCTGCCTTATTATACCACCCTCGGTAATGATGGCGGTGATGTACCGGTTGGGGGTAACGTCGAAGGCGGGGTTGGCGGCCTCGATGCCGGCGGGGGCGACGGCGGCGCCCTGGATATGCGTTACCTCTTCGGGGCTCCTCTGCTCGATGGGAATCTCGTCACCCGACTTAAGCGAGGGGTCGATGGTGGTGAGGGGGGCGGCAACGTAGAAGGGGATATCGTGCTCCCTGGCCAGCACGGCCAGAGTGTAAGTCCCGATTTTGTTGGCGCTATCGCCGTTGGCGGCAATCCTGTCGGCGCCGACGATAACGGCGTCAATATCTCCTTGGCCCATAAAATAGCCCGCCATGGAGTCGGTGATGAGGGTGAAGGGGATTTTAAGCTCTTTAAGCTCCCAGGCAGTGATGCGGGCACCCTGGAGGAGGGGGCGGGTCTCGGTGGCGATGACCTTGAGCTTCTTGCCCCGCTCGTATGCCTGCCGGATTACCCCTAAAGCGGTGCCGTAGCCGCCCGTGGCCAGTGGCCCCGTGTTGCAGTGGGTAAGTACCGTCGAGCCGTCTTTAATCAGCTCGGCGCCGATTTGGCTCAATTTCAGGGTGGCTTCGGCTTCTTCCTGGTGTATTTTGATGGCTTCGGCGACCAAAGCCTGCTTTATCCGCTCAACGTTTGTGCCTTTTTCGGCCACTTTTTCCATCCTCTCCAGTGCGCGGAAGAGGTTGCGGGCGGTGGGGCGGGTGGCGGATAAAGCGCGGCTGACGACTTCAAGTTCACGCCGGAAAATATCGGCGTCTTGAGCCTTGATTTTAAGGGCACCCAAAGCTAACCCATATCCACCAGCTATACCTATGGCGGGAGCACCCCGTATTTTCAATTCTGCGATGGCTGAGGCGATATCCTGATGGTCCTTTAGCTCCAGATAGGCCTTTTTCAGGGGTAATTGGGTCTGGTCGAGGACTTTTACACCCGTGCCCAGCCATTCGATAGCTTTCATAGGCTAAATGTAGCCCAGCTTTGAGGTGGTCGTCAAGGGGTACCTATTCTTGACAGTATCAGTCGGGGCAAAGTAAACTTTTTGGTATGGCTGAGGTTTTGGCGGGCATCGAGAAGCTGAAAAGCATGGTCGGGGTGGGGTGGGAGCCCAGGGAGTACTCCATCGAAAGGGAGATGGTGCGGCGCTTCTGCCACGCCGTGGGCGACACCAACCCCAAATGGCGGGACGGGATGATAGCGCCGCCGACCTTCGTGCTGGGCATCGGCTTCGAGCAGTTCGTTGACGATTTGCTGAACATTGTCGCCTTCAACACCGTGCTCATGGCGGGCAACGATATCGAATGTCACCAGCCCATGAAGACGGGCGATGTCATCACCGCCGTCTTCGAAATCAGCGGGCTGCGCGAGCGCGAGGGCGAGAACGGCAAGATGGCTTTCCTGACCTTCCAGAGCACCTGCAAAAACCAAAAGGGGGAGCTGGTGGCCAAATGCCGCCAGATGGTTATCGGCTACTGATATGGCAAAGCAGCTTTCTTATAGCGATATCAATGTCGGCGACGGCATCACGCCGCTGGTCAAAGAGCCGACCAAAAAGCAGCTGGTGGTTTGGGCGGGGGCGGTGGGCGATTATACCCCCATCCACTACGATAAGGACTTCGCCCTTAGCCGCGGGCTTTCCGGGGTTATCGTCCAGGGGCAGCTGACGGGGGCGTTCCTGGGGCAGATGCTGACCGACTGGCTTGGGGAGAAGGGTGAGCTCAAAAGGTTTAACTGCAGCTATAAGGGCATGAACTACCCCGATGAGGCTCTGACCTGCAAGGGCGAGGTGACCAGGAAATACGAGCAGGGTGGAGAGCACTTTATCGAGTGCAAGATCTGGGCGGAGAACCCAAAGGGGGAGAAAACGGCTTCGGGTCGGGCGGTAGTGACGCTGCCGGCCGGGGGCTGATTTATAGAAGAGAGAAAAGGAGGATTTGAAAATGACTAAAAGACTGGAAGGAAAAGTGGCTATCGTTACCGGTTCGGGGCAGGGCATCGGCAAGGCCATCGCCCTCGCCCTGGCTGAGGAGGGGGCCAAGGTGGTGACTAACAACCGCCGCCCCGGCACCAAGGGCGGCGACGCCGAGACCGTGGTCAAGGAAATCGAGGCGATGGGTGGAGAGGGGATGCCCTTCTTCGGCAGTGTTAACGATTTTGATGATGCCGAGATGATAGTCAAGCTGGCGGTGGAGAAGTTCGGCAGGCTGGATATACTGGTCAATAACGCTGGCGCCGACGCCCCGCGCATGGTCTGGAATATGAGCGAGGAGGAATGGGACAGGTGCGTCGACTCCTTCCTTAAAGGCTCGTTCAACTGTACCCGCTTTGCCGCGGCCGTAATGAGGGAGCAGAAGTGGGGCCGGATTATCAATACCACCTCTACCGCCTGGCTGGGCACGGTGGGGCACTGCAACTACGGCGCCGCCAAGGCCGGAATCGTAGGCTTAACGCGGGCGGTGGCCAGGGAGGTGGGGCGCTACGGTATTACCTGCAACGCCTATGCACCTACTGCTGCCACCAGGTTTACCTTGAGCGAAGAGATAGTGGCTGGCTTTAAGAAGCGCTATGAGGCGGGCCTGATGACCAAGAAACGTTTTGAGGAGCTGACCAACCCGCCCAAGCCGGAGACGGTGGGACCTTTTATCGTTTACCTTTGCACCGAAGAGGCGGCCTATATAAACGGGCAGGTCTTCGACGTCACCGGCGGTGATATCGCCATCTACTCCGAGCCGGTAAAGAAGAAGTCGATCGTCAAAGAAGGGATGTGGACGGTTGAAGAACTGATCGAGCAGGTGCCCAAGGTCTTGCTGGAGGGTTATAAGAACCCAGCGCCACCCAAGGCGGATAAGTAGCATTATACTTTTTGGGTGTTAAAGAGGGGGCGAAAGCCCCCTCTTTTTTATTGGGGGCACCCACCAACCCCGCACTGGCGATCGTGGGTCTTTCGTCCCAACTCAGCCCGCCCTAATGAGTAAACTCCTTAACCTGAGGGTTACGCCTCCCCATCCCCAAATAAGGAGTTTATAGAGGTCTAACCTCTATAGGGTGGGTAAGGGTGGGTCTGAAAAACGTATGATAACAGGGTGGGGTAGTGGTTATTGATTTTGGCGTTTCTGCCACTCATGGCGGTGGAGTTCCATGAGGATGAAGCTGTAGCCATCTTTTTTGAGGTGACCGTAGGGGATAAAGCCGCACTTGGTAAAGCACTTTTGCGCCCGACTGTTGTTAACCAGTGTCTTGAGATAGAGGCGGGTAAGCTTGGTCTTGCCGAAGACATATTCAAGGAGGGTGGCCACGGCGTCGCTGCCGTAGCCCTGGTCCCAGTAGTCGCGGTCGCCAATCATAATGCCCAGCTCGGCTTCTTTCTTATCATTATCAATGCCATAATAGGTGCAGTTGCCGATGTGCTTGCCTTCCTTGGTCTCGATGGCGAATTGGTGTCTGATGGTGGGGGGATAGCGCAGGTCGCTGGTATAGCTGGCCAGGTACTGGGGGAAGGTGGTGGTGGGTAGGGGGGCGGCATCGAGCGCCGCCAGCTCGGCGTCGGTGAGCCAGGTGTAGTCGTCAGTAGCGTCAGCCAACCTTTTTTCCCGCAGCTTAACCTTTTCGCCAGAAATCATGCCACTCTCAATAGTTTTACATTCGGAAGGACAGGGGGTCTTCGCCGGCTTCCAGCTCGGCGAGCGCTTCTTCTGCTGCCTGCTGGATTACCTCGCTATCGTCGGTGAGGCAGCGTTCCAGGCTGTCTTTAGCCTCGGGCCCGCCTATCCTGCCCAGCGCTTGTATTGCCGCCAGCTGGACGTCGATATCGGGGTCGGTGGTGAGCTCACTTAGGTAAGGAGCGGCTTCCTTCTCGCCCAGTTCGCCGCAGGCTTGAGCGGCTTCATAGCGTATCTCGGCGTCGGCGTTGGTCAGCTCTCTTATTAAAATGGGTAGCCAGCGCAGGTCGCAGTTTTTGCCCATGGCGAAGATGGCGCTGGTCTTGAGCCTGGGCACGCCGCTCTGGTAGGCCCGGGCGATGGCTTTTTCCATCTGGGGGAGGCTTAAGGGTGCGGCCGCTTCCAGGGCGCGGCGCTTGATTTCCAGGGAACGGCTTGTGTCTTCGATGACGCCGAGCAGGGCACGGCAGACCCTGGTCTTGTGTTTGGGGCGGAGCTTTTCCAGCTCGGCGAGCATGGCGAACTTGCCCAAGGCAGTTGCCGCCGTCGCCTGGACTTTTTCGGCATTTTCCGGCTCCAGCAGCTCGATGAGGGGGTCGATGAGGCCGGTTTCCTCGCTTTCCCAGAGGCCCTCGATAGCCTTACTTTGCACGTCAGCGTCTTCGTCCTTGAGGCGTCGCTTGAAGATGCCTTCGAAGTCGAGCTCGAAATTGTCCTCGGCCAGCTCGACGAGCCGATAGATAATCTGCCGCCGCCGTTTTGGCTCGATAGTTTGCCATGCCTTTTCAAAGAGCGCCAGTTCCTGCGCGTTGAGGTTGGACAGCTCCACCAGCCTGGAGCTGAGCAGTGGCTTGTCGCTATCGATAAGGGCGTTAATGGCCTCTTCGACGGGCAGCGGCATACTAATCCTCCTCCTCGTACTCGTCTTCCTCTTGGCCGTATTCCCATATGGGGCGGGTGAAATTATCAATGTATTCGCCCATCGCCTCAGCGGCGACTTGTTTGAGTCTGTCGGCGGCTTCGTTGGCAATCTGGGTAAGCTCGCCGACGTCGACCTCAATTTTCAGCATTCTGGACAGCACCTGAAGCACCGCCAGAGCCGCCACCGGGTTCTGGATGCGGGTGGCGTGCACGGGCACCTCGCCGAGAAGGCAGATGCCCTCGATGTTTCTTTCCTTAGTGACGCCGAGGAGCAAGCCGTTCAAGCCCGCAATCTGAAGGTTGCCCCGCTGCACCAGCTCGTACTTATCCAGCTCTTCCGCCATGTGCGGGCTGGTGACGACACCCCAGACCCGGGGCTGCTCGGTGTGGTGGATACGGCTGAGGGCGGCGGCGCAGGTGTATATCCGCTTTACCCGGAACTTGACGCCGACATCTAAAACGCAGTTAGCCAGCTCGTAGCCCTTGGTGATGGGCTGGTCTTCGCCAATAAAGAGTATGACGTCGCTGCCGCCGCCCGGATGTTTCCAGTAGTAGAAGCGGCTCTGGGGAAATTGGGGGGCTTCGATGACGTTGTCTTTGGCAATTACCCCGATGGCGTCGAAGAAGTATGACGGTTCGATTTCGCCCAGCTCCTTGAAGTCGAGCTTTTTGCGTAGATAGGTGGCCACGATGATGGAGACATCACCGATGCCGGGCCAGGAGGCGAGCATGACCGGTGATTTTAGCCTGGGACGGGCGTATATTTTGATTATGTTTTTCATCTTTTCTATTTACTGGCCACCGACAGTCGGGGGAAATAGATATCCGGGGTGCTGAGCACGCTGCCGACCCACTTGGGCTGGCTGCCGATGGCGTTAATCTCCTTTAGAAGCTTATAGACATTGCCCGAAACCATGGTGTTCTTTACCCTCCCTATTATTTTACCACTTTCCACTTTATAACCTAAGAGGACGTTGCCGCTGAAGTCACCGCCGAGTATGTTGCCCTGCTCGGCGCCCATGAGCTGTTCTATAACCAGCCCTTCCTTGATGTCTTTCAACATCTCGTCGAAGGTCGTATCACCGGGGGCGACGACCAGCGTGCTGGGGGAGGGAACAGGTAATCCACCGCCGCGGCTGGCGCTGCCCGTGCTTTTGGTCTTGGCCATAGCGGCCGTCTGCAAGTCATAGATAAAGCTGGATACGACCCCCTCTTCAATCAAAGGCGTGCGCTGGCTGGGGACGCCTTCGTCATCGCAGGGGCGGCTGTGGGGGCGATAGGCGATAGTCGGGTCGTCCGTGAGCGATAGTTTAGTATCAAAAACTTGTTCGCCTAATCTCTTACCGATGGGGGAAGCGCCTTCTAAAACGGTCTTTCCGTTAAAGGCCGCCATCAATGGAGAAATCAGAGCGCTGGCGACGCCCTCGGGGGAAAAGATTACGGGGAGGGTTTTGGTGGGTGCACTAGCCTGGTTCTTGGCTAAGTCAAGTTGCCTGAGCACGACCTTGGCTATCTCGCCAACATCGGCCAGGGGGTGGCAGGAGCTCTGGCCCTCGCCGACGAAGAGCATGTCGGTGCCCCGGACCAGGTTGCCGACGACGCCGATGCTGAAAACGCTTTTCTTATATTCAGCCTGTCCGCCGCGGGAGTTAATAATGCGCAGGACGATGGTCTCTTTCTCTACCCCCGCCTCGCAGACAATATCCGGCGTATGCTCGGTAACGAGGGCGATAAGCTCCTCGCCTAAGCTGGCCATTTGCTCGATGGGGATAGACTCCACGTCAGGGTCAAAGATATCCACTGGGGGGTAGGGGGTGGTGGGGGGAAGCTCGAACCTGGCTTTGGTGCCGAACTTAGCGGTCTCGACTGCGTTATTCACCAGGCTTTGGCTGTCGCTAACGTCGGTGCCGGTGGCGTAGCCGAGCCTGCCGTCCTTAACGATGCGCAGGGCGACGGAAGTGCTCTGCTTGCCCTGAATATGCTTTAGGCGGTTGGCCTCGAAGTGCACCGGTGTCTCTTCAGCGGAGACGAGAAATACCTCGGCTTCCTCAGCTACTTTCTTGGCTTGCGCTAGGATTCTTTCCACTAGCTGCCTCCCACCAGACACTTACGGATTCGGATGTGGGGGCTGCCGTTGGCGACGGGGAGGGGGTACTGGCCGCCCTTGCCGCAGCCGCCGCCCTGGTTCATATCCAGGTCGTTGCCGATGGCGTCGATATTATTAAGGGTGATGAAGACGTTGCCGGTGAGTACCACCGGTCTTAAAGCCTCGGCTACCTTGCCGTTGCGTATCATGTAGGCCTCGCCGGCGGAGAAGGTGAACATCTCCATGCTGGTGGTGCCGCCGAACCAGTTCTTGGCGTAGACACCCTCTTTGATGTCGGCGATTAAATCATCGAAAGAGCCTTGGCCCGGCTCGATATAGGTGTTGGTCATGCGCACGATGGGCGGGAACCTATAATTCATGGCGCGGGCGTTGCCGGTGGGTTTTTCGTTCATCTTGGCCGCCGTCTCCGGCCACCCCTTCGTCGTCGTATTTGTAGCTGCCGCGCAGGTCGGGTCGAGCGGCGCTGTCAATAATATTAAGCTCTTTGCCGCCGAATTTTTTGCCCAAGACCATGATTTGGCGCAGGCGCTCGTTTTCGTAGATGTGGTCGGCTTCGGAGAGGTGGCCGAAGGCTTCGTGGACAAAGACGCCCGCCAGAATGGGGTCCAAAACGACGGTGTATTCACCGCCCTTCACCTGCGGGGCGGAAAGAAGTTCGACCGCGTGTTTGGCTGTCTCTTCCACCTGCTTGTGAAGTCCCGTTATAGCATTGAAGTCGCCGCGGCTGCCCAGACTCAAGCCCGCCTGCTGCACCTCGCCATTGTCGGCGGCCACGGCGCTGATGCGCAGGGTGATATCCGTCCTCGGCTGCTCGATGTAGCTGCCCGCTGAATTAACGAAAACGGTCTTCTTGTGGCTGTCGCCGTAAGCGATAACCGAGGTCTGGAGTTGGGGGGTACGCCAGATGATTTCATTGTATTCGTCGAGGAGTTTCTTTTTCTCCGCTAGCGGTATGGTCAGGGGGACGTCTTTGCCGTTTGATACGTTATCGACGGCGGGCTCGACCGGTGCTAGCTGGCTTTTCTCCTTACCGACGAGCTTTGCCTGCTTGACAGCGCGGTCTATTCTATCGGGGAGGTCGTTGAGGTCGTTGAAGCTGACAAAGCCCCAGCCGCCTTTGACCAGGGCGCGGATGTTGCCGCCGACGGCGGTGGACTGCCCCGCCGATTCCAGCTCTCGGCCTCGATAGGTGATGTGGCTGAGCCGACTTTCCTCAAGGCGGGCTTCCATATAGTCGGCGCGGTGTTTCTGGAGCGCCTCGGCTAGCTGGCGGCTTGCGGCCCTGATATCGGTCATGGTATAAACAGTTTACCATTGCCGCCAGCGTAGCTGTCAATGCATTAGGGTCTAGTCGTGGATGCGGCTCAGATACCAGCCGCCGCCGGGCATATCCCGATAGATATCGCAGACCATACCCTTGTTGGTCTTGACGCGGAAGTACTGTCGTGACATCTCCTTGCCCCACCACTCTTCTTCGGTGCGCCACTTTTCGTAGACCCTGGTGATGCGCTGCTTGTCTCCGTTGCGGGCCAGGGTTAAGGGTATGCCCTGTACGTTCACCGTGACCTTTAGCTCTTCCGGTTTCTCCAATATCTTAGCCAATGCTCCAGTCCCCCTTGACTATAACTTACGTAATACTCCGATTACCTTGCCCTGAATCTCGATGTCTTCGGGCGGGTAGTACATAGGCTGCATCTCTTTGTTGGCCGGTTGCAGGCGGATGCGGCCTCCTTCGTGGTAGACCTTTTTCAGGGTTACTTCTTGCTCTACCTTGAGCCAGACCGCCGCCATCTCGCCTTCTTCGACGTCGCTCATCTGCTGTATTAAGACGATATCACCATCGCCGACGAGGGCGTCAATCATGGAAAAGCCTTTGACCCTGAGGGCATAGATGCCCTTTTTACCCCTGGTGACCTCGTCGGTGAGCTGGAGTGTTTCCTCGGGGACGGATGTCCAGGTGTCGGCGGTGGGTACGGGTATGGGCTTGCCGGCGGCGATGGTGCCCAGCAGGGGAACCAGGGAGACGGCCTCCAGTTTGCGGTCGGTGAGCTGGATGCTGCGGAATACCGTCGGGTCGCGGCGGATGTGTCCTTCATCCTCGAGTTTGTTGAGGTGGTGCTGGACGACGGAGGGCGTGCTGATATCGCAGCCCTTGGCGATGTCCCTGACGGTGGGAGCATAGCCCTTCTTGTCGAGAAACTGTCGGATAAAGTTTAAGATACGCTCCCGGGTAGGCGAGGCCATCAATATCTCCTTAAAACATTTGTATTAAAACAAGTGTATCATAGGGGTTTGGGTTTGTCAAGGGGGGTGAGATTTTGGTAGTGTATCATTTTGAAATGCTTGACCGTTGACAAATGCTTGAGCGATAGCTTATTATGGAGGTATGGAAAAGAGAAAGAAAAGAGAACACGATTTTGCAGTCACGGCGTTCAGGGTTGTCCAAGAGGCTACGGGGCAGCTCAGGGGTGGCTTTGACGCTAAAGAGATGGGGAGGAAGGGTGGATTAAAGGGTGGTAGAGCTAGGGCAGAGAAGTTATCGTCTGAGCGCAGAAAAGAGATAGCTAAGAAAGCGGCGGCGGCTAGGTGGAGCAAGTAGAGGTAAGTTTAATCCGTAGCTAATTTTGCACTGATTAGGCGATTAACGCTAACCTGTGATTCTGCTGCTTGTAAAGCAAGTTTTCTGTGTACTTCAGGCGGGATACGCACTGTGAAATTACCCGAATAATGCTTAACCGATATCGGCTCAGGTATAATCTCATCGTTAGATTTCATATCTGCAATAACTTCTGCTACAACTTTATTTATACCTTGGAATGCCGCTTCTTGGGTATCATCAAGCCAACTAAGACTAGGAAATTCTGCGCATAGGCCTACAAATTCCTTGTCCTCTTCAGACCAAGTAACTCGGTAAGTATAGCGGTTATTTATTGCTTTTACTTTTGTTACCACTTTGCATCTCCAATCTTTTAAGTGCTTTTATTACCTGCCTAACTTGATAGCCCTTTCCCTTACCATCCTTCTCTTGTATGTTTACTCTAGGGTCGCCCCGCCAAGGAGTTTTGTATACACGGTGACTACTACTTTTTTGCCGTGCTTCCCCGAAGTAATAATCACAGATTCTGCAAAGGTCAGCAAACCTAACATTATTTGGACTCCTCTCTAGTTGTCTAATTACATCATCCGTGGAGTCCATCTCACTGTAAATAATGGTATCATTAATGATACCATTTGTCAAGCCCTATTGCTAAATATTTTTGAGAAATTTCCCCAATAACTCCCACAAACC
>SMTZ1_10010722_pt1 | contig 11445 bp, 9 predicted proteins | sample DeeMarSWOR136_30_FD_25667 | JGI IMG/M metagenome (IMG submission 25667)
CGAAATCCAAGCCATGATAAAGGCCATTGGCGTTGGATTAGAGGGTTTAGACGAGAATTCCTTCGACTTAACCAAATTAAGATATCACAAAATTATTATAATGTGCGATGCTGATGTCGATGGTTCGCATATTGAGACTCTTCTCTTAACATTCTTTTTTAGATACATGCGCCCGTTAATCGAGAATGGGCACCTTTACATTGCAATGCCGCCCTTATATAAAGTTGGTTACAAAAAAACTAAACAATATGTCTATAGCGACAAAGAGAGGGATAAAGTAGTCAAAATATTAATGGAAAAGTACAAGTTAAATGAGGAAAATAAGGGAGGCATCAAAATACAGCGATATAAAGGTTTAGGAGAGATGAATCCTAAAGAATTATTCGATACAACCATGAATATTGAGACGAGAGCCCTATTGCGGGTGAAGATCGAACAATTCATCGAAGCCGACGAGACTTTTGCGAAATTAATGGGAGAAGAAGTCGAACCTCGAAAGAAATTTATCACAGAAAAATATATGAATGTAAAAACTCTCGATATTTAACTAGTTTTAATCAAAATTAGAGATTGGTAATATGAGCACAGAAAAAATTTTTGAAAAAAGTATTGGGATTGAGTTAGAAAACAAGTATATCGACTATGCCATGTCAGTGATTATCGGACGGGCGATTCCAGATGTGAGAGACGGATTAAAACCCGTACATAGGAGGATAATATACTCGATGTATGTTAATAGATTTTTTTACAATCAGCCATTCGTAAAATGTGCAAGAATTGTAGGCGATGTTTTGGGTAAATACCACCCTCACGGCGATCAAGCGGTTTATAATTCTCTCGTCCGAATGGCTCAAGACTTTTCGTTAAGATATCCATTAATTGAACCACAAGGGAATTTTGGATCTATTGATGGTGACGAACCTGCAGCCTACCGATATACAGAAGCAAGGCTCTTTGAGATTTCCAATGAATTAATCGAAGATATCAACAAAAATACGGTCGATATTCAGCCCAATTTTGATGAGTCTTTACAAGAGCCTAGATATTTTCCTTCAAAATTACCAACCTTACTCGTAAACGGGACGAGTGGAATCGCTGTTGGTATGTCGACTAATATGGCACCACACAATTTAATAGAAGTCTGCGACGCAATTATCGCAAAAATTGATAAGCCTGACATTTCAATTGGAGAATTGATGACTAAAGTCTTGGGACCAGATTTTCCAACCGGAGGAATTATTATAAATCCAAGAGGAGTTACTCAAGCGTTTAAAACTGGGCGCGGAAGAATTATTGTTAGAGGAAATACAAATGTTGAAATAGAAAAAGGGGGAAAAATGTCTGTCGTGATTACAGAAATTCCCTATATGGTAAATAAAACGTCGCTTATTCATTCTATTGCAAAATTAGTCCGCGAGAAAGAATTAGAAGATGTTAGGGATTTAAGAGACGAATCGGATCAAAAAGGGATGAGAATCGTCATAGAACTCACGAAAAATGGAGTGCCCGACTTAGTTAAGAACATACTTTTTAAGAGAACAAAGCTCCAAGACTCTTTTAACATTATAAATTTAACTTTAATTCCAAAAATAAAGGACGATCAAGAATATTTACAGCCAAAAATCTTAAATTTATCTGAACTTATTAGCGAATACTTAAAACATCGAGAGAGAATTGTTTATAAACGCACTGTATACGATCGCGATAGGGCAAAAGAGAAATTACATAAAATTGAAGGATTGTTAATTGCGCTTGATGACATTGATAATGTTATACAGATAATTAAAAGCTCCAAGGACGCATCTGAGGCGAGTACAAAACTAATGACTAACTATAAACTCACAAAAATCCAAACAGACGCAATCTTAAGTATGAGACTCTCAAAATTGACGAGTTTGGAAACGCAGAAGCTAGTAGATGATAAAAAAGATTTGACTGCAAAAATAGGAGAATTTGAAAAAATAATTTCAAGCGAGCACCTTAGATACGAGATAATAAAGAAAGAGTTGAAAGAACTTTCTCAGAAATACGGAGATGAGCGTAAAACTCAAATTTTTGACTTATCCCACGAAAAGGATCTTCAAAAACAGGACTTAATAAAAGTAAAATCCATGATTGTGACGCTTACAGAAGAACAATATATAAAACGAATCCCAGCGGATCTTTGGTCTCGACAGCTAAGAGGTGGAAAAGGAAAGAAGATATTAAAAGAAGATATATTGAGAGAGATATTTTCGTGCTCAACTCACGATGACATTTTGTTTTTTACCAGTAAGGGTAGAGTCTATTCAAAAAGATGTTTTGATATTCCCAAACAATCAAGAACTTCAAAGGGACGTTCAATTGTAAACTTTTTAAGGCTAAAAGAGGACGAGAAAATCGCCTACCAAAAATGGCTTAACGAAAAAAACACCATTAAAATATTTTACCAATATACAGAAGAGTGGGAAAATCGCAATTAAAATCAGAGAAAACGACGAATTGCTAACGGTTTTAAAGTTAGAGAAAGGTCCGAAAGATTTATTTATAGGCACGAAGAATGGATACGCAGCTAGATTTGACATAAGCGCTCTGAAGAACTTAGGACGAACCGCAATGGGCGTGAAAGGGATTACATTGCGCGAAAACGACGAGGTCATTGACGCCTTGTTGGCGGATCAGGATACTATAATATTAACCTTAACTAAGCAAGGCGTGGGAAAAAGAACTCCCTTATCCGAATATCGAAAAACAAAACGAAGCGCAATGGGAGTAATAAACATCAATTTCAAATCTGAGAACGATGAAGTAATCGCAATTCGAAGCCCTTCTGTAGACCACGATTTATTAATTGGTACAAAACAAGGTCAGGTAATTAGAATTGATTGCGATACGATTAGAGAAACTCATAGAGTTACACAAGGTGTGAAAGCAATTGACCTCTACGAAAACGACGAGGTTGTGTCTGTTGGAAGATGCACAGAATTGGTCGTGAAAAAGAAAAACAAAAATAATTCTAAATAGTAGCTCGACAAATTCCTACAAATAGCAAATTTCTGGTTCTATTTTTCCCTTCCCTAATCTTAAGAACGCGTAAGAATGAATATCTGTAAATTTCGTGTCAGTTGGAGTACCAGGATTAATAAACCACTTCCCATCTCTTACCTCGGCGAGGGGGCGATGAATATGCCCACAAATAACGATATCGTATTTTGAAATGTCATAATGTTTGGATATTCGTCTTATTATCATGTTAGGCCCTCCTTCTCCGTGTAATGCAAAAATTTTATACCCGAATAGGTCAAATTCTAAAGTTTCAGGCAATTTATTTTGTACCTCAGAATTATCCATGTTCCCTCTAATCCCAATAACCTTATCCTTCCCAAAAACATCCTGCAATTCTTCAAACACGCGATATTCCACGTAATCCCCCAAATGAATCACATAATCGACTTGCCTTCTTTTAAAGTCTTCGAGCAGCGCTTCTGGTATCTTGTCAATGAAAATTTCTTGATGTATTGGACCGTGATAAGGGATATGCGTGTCAGAAATTAACCCAATCAACAATTCTTCTTTGCAATCATCAATCTGGAACATCAGACTCACTAATTTTTGGACGCTTAAAAATCTTTCGCGAAACTAAATAGAAATTATTAACGAAATCGATTAAAAAAAATTAAATGAAAGAAAAAAAATATAAAACCCACTGCTTAAATATATTCAAAAAATTGATCTAATTTGGTATTTTTTTTATGAATGTTTATAAGAAGAGGATTTTAATTCAAATTTTAGCTATTATTTTCTTTTTTTTAACTAGTTTTATCTTAATAGATATTAGAAAAGAGCCCCCTCTTATAGAAGATGAGAGAGAAATTGTTTCTTTTGAAGAACCTTTTAAATCTGCGGGAAATTGGCTCCCAAACGGGACTGCTATTTGCACTCATCCCGTAGTATCATATTATGATCCAAAAATTGCATCTGATGGGAGTGGCGGAGCAATAATGTGCTGGTATGATGTATTTGGCATCTATAATTATATATATGCGCAGAGAATTGATTCGGATGGTAATCCAATGTGGGAGCCAAACGGAACAATAGTGTGTAATTCAACTGGAGATCAAAGATTTTGTGAGATAGCTGGCGACTCTGAAGGGAATGCATATATTGCATGGAGAGATTGGAGGAATACATTAGATTTTGATATTTATGTGCAGAAAGTCAATTCAATGGGTGGTATTGAATGGGATGCTAATGGAACGGTTGTATGTAATGCTACAGGTGATCAACAATCTATTGATATTTGTTCTGACGGAGATGGTGGTGCAATTATTACTTGGGTAGATTTTCGAGATCCTGGTGGAGATATTTACGCGCAGAGAATTGATAAGGAAGGAAATTCTATTTATGAAAAGAATGGCACTTGTGTATCAAATGTTTTTATTAATCAATATGAACCAAGAATTGTAGAAGATGCGAATAATGGTGCCATTATCACTTGGTATGATGGTAGAAATGGTAATAATGATATTTATGCACAGAGAATTGATGCAGATGGTAATATTAAGTGGGAGACAAACGGGACTACCATTTGTAATGCTACTGGTGGCTCCAACCAACAAAGATACCCCGGGATTTGTTCAGATGGTCTTGGAGGAGCCATTATTACTTGGGATGATGAGAGGAATGGGATTAGCGAACATGACATTTTTACTCAACGGATTGATGGAAATGGTCAAATTCTGTGGACACCTAACGGTACTGGTATATGTAATCTTACTTCTTCTTATCAAACAAATCAGAAAATTTGCAGTGATGGAAATAATGGAGCTATAATCACTTGGCAAGATCAAAGACATGAAATTAATAAAGATGATGTTTATGCTCAAAAGATCGATCAAAATGGCGTTGTTCAATGGTCTGCAAACGGTTCTGCGGTTTCTATAACCGAAAAGGACAAATTAAATCCTCGTATTGCTAGTGATGGAAGCGGTGGGGCTTTTATATGCTTTCAAACCCAAAATAGAGAAGGGCAACTTGATATTTACACTCAACATATAAAAAGCAATGGTGAAATAGAATGGAATATTGATGGGATGTTCATTAAACGATCCAAGGGAATTATTGTTTCGGATGAATTCGAGATGTGTTCTGGTGGAACTGGAGAAGCAATTATTGTTTGGGGTGATAAAAGGGACGGTCAAGATATATATGCAACTAAAATAATCGATATGCCTTTGGCGACTCATCCTACTGATGATACAACTGACATAAATGGGACAGAAACAATAAATTGGGACTTCTCTGGGACACCCACAACTTCAAATGGAAGATATCGAGTTTATTCAAATGATACAAATGGAAATGATTATGTATGGCAGGATTGGACAAGCTGGTCTGATGGTATAACAGAGTCAGTTTCAATAAATCGCTCAAGACCAGGGATTTTCTATTATCAAGTCGAGTTTCAAGATAATGAATACTATTATGGAGGATACGATGAAGTTATAATAACAGTGCTTGATATTGCACCAGTTACTAATTGCCCTCCCGATATTATTACATATATGTCCGCGTGGGAGACTATACAATGGATTATTTACGATGATTTTTGGGATGGGCAATTTCGCGTGATAGCAAATGATACAAACGATAATCCTTACGTGTGGATGGATTGGAATCCTTGGAAAAATAATACAGTGATTAATGTTCCAATTAATAGAATTGCCCTAGGGATTTATGAATACACTATTGAGTTCAACACAACAAGCGGTGAAACTGGCACGGATTCGGTGCTGGTTACAATAACTAATGCAACAAGTGCTACTGACAATGGTAATGGTGGGGGCGGTGGTGGAGATCTGCCTCCTGATGGGACCGATGGAGAATTATTAATACACATAATTTTATTATACATTTTTGCGAGTATCGCAATTGGTTTAGGTGTTGCTACAGTATTTCTTTTATTAAGATTGAGGTTAAGAACAGTTCAGTTTGGAGAGATTATCGAAAATTTAGAGAAAAAATTAGGTATAAAAAAAGATATACCTATTGAGAGAAAGACTGAGAAAGCTAAAACAAAACAAGAGGATAAAGCTAAAACAAAAGATACAAAAAAAAGTTAAGCAGTCTCTCCTATTGGTCCACCTTGAAGCTTCTTATAATGATTTAGAACTGCTTGTCGAGAAGCATAAACGAATGCTCGCTTCACATTAACGCCTGTGATTGCGATCGTTTCGTAGCATAGGGTCGCGGACAACCTAGCCTTATCGAGAACCTCTCTAATTTTTGAGATTTCAATTATGCCTTCAAGGTCGCGCTTGTTTGCGCAAACAACCAATGGAACCTCCGCGGGATCAGCAATGCTTGCAGAAATTAATTTATCTCCGTAGAATTTCAGCAATTCTTTGACGCTCCAAATGTTCTCGTCCCATTGGTCTATAAGACTGTCCCAGAAGAAAATGACCGCGTCAGTTCCCTTGAGAACCGTCTGTCTCTGAAATTTATGCCTTCTCTGTCCAGCTACCGTATAAACTTGGAACACTACATTGCTTACTCGTGCAACTACTCTGTCAAAGAACAATGTTCGTCCCGTAGGATCAGCTATCTGCTGCATGTCTCCCGAAGCCAATCCTTCCTTTTTGTAGACCCACTCAAGTGCAGTGGTCTTTCCCCCTAAAGAAGGACCCCAAAACACGATTTTAAACACAAGAGTTCCGTCTCCCCTACGCGATGGCATATGTTCGTTCTCTCCTACTATTAGTTTTTTAAAAACCCATAAATTTTGTTTAATTGCTAATACTTAAGTTATATAATTTAAATTATATAAAATTATTTACACAACACGGTTTAAGACAAATACAAAGGAAAGCTTTTTAAGAATTTTACGCTCCTAATGAAAATTATTTAATTATAAAGAGGAATATTTATTTATGCGAAACCAAAATAGCAACGAAGAAATTGAACAAACAGAGAGAGAGCAAAAAAAAATAGTTCGGTATCCTTTTTGGGATTTTATTTTAGAGATTATTGAATTTATTATTATGTGTTTCGTAATTGCAGGTATAATGTTTGTTATCTTCGTTTTGATTATTGGGTGGGTCGAGGTATTTAACAATTTATCAACTATTGCTACTATAATGTTCCAACCATCTTTATTAGGTGCCTTTTTTCTATGGGTTTCAATAACTAAAAGAAAGAAATTTAAAGACATTCTAATGGGAAAACCTAAAATACCAGAGAAAGGCCACCGATGGTTTTACTATTTTTTTATAATTACTTGGTTTATACTCCTTGCAGGTTTTTTTACTTTATTATTATTAGGTTGGATATTATTTGAACCTAATTTACCCGAATTTTGGTTAGATATCTACTCAGGAGTTCTCTTGGCACCGATTGTAGAAGAAATCGTTTATCGGGGGTATATCTATTTGCGATGTGATGATATTTATCAGGGGGGGAGAATTTATTACGAGTGGAAATCGAAGAAATACGATGAAGATGGCAAGCTTGTCGAAAGGACATTCATGACATTCGAAATAACTTACGCTGCTGTATTATCCTCCGTTCTTTTCTCAGTTTCCCATGTCCAATATATGCTAAGCGGATTTACTGCACCTTTCTTATTTATTGAAGGTTTAATTGGTGGATTATTATTCTGTAAATTTAGAAACGAGACGGATAGTCTAATAACCGGAATGGTTTTTCACGGGATGTACAACTTTGGAGTTCAATTAATAGGGTCAACAGTCTTCCTTTTTCTGTTAATTAATCCCGCATTACATTAAAACACCATCTGCACGAAATCATCTATTTGACTAAGAATTGTTCGGATTTTTTCTCTAATAATACCAGGTTTAAAATCCGGATGAGCTTCAAGAATTTTAGAAACAACTTTCTCCGCTTGGATTCCTAAACTAGATAATTTTTTATGCTTGGTGTTTTTGGGATCGTATTCGGGAATCGGAAAGTCCAACGGTCGCTTGTGGATGTGCCTACTGCTTTTCACAATCTTGATATTTTGGCTCATCAGTAGAGAATTTAATACGCTTGCTATGTAATAAGCCTCTTCTTTTAAATCAGTATAAAAATAGTAATTTTCAGAGCCTATTATTACTTTCTGCACTTCGTTATTAATCACTGCAGATTTGATATTAGATCCACTGGCGTTGTAAACGACTAAATATCGCTTATTTGCGTTCTGCTTTGTTATTTTGTTCCAATAATTAAGGTTGTCGATTAAGGTGCTAATGTCGCTCGTTTTTTTCTTTAGCCTCTGATAAATCTCGTCGAGTTTGAAATAAGTTGTTTTCCCGAGAGGAAATTTTTCGAGATACTCTCTGTTGAATTCTAATTCTTGGTTAATTGGGAGGAAAGCATTGCGATATTTTTTAATTCCAAAAGGGACCAGATCTTTATTTAAAAAAGTAATAAAGTGGAAAATTTTTTCGATTTTTTCTTCGGTGTAGAAAATATCGTTCCAAGGTTCTTTTGATTGTTTTAAAGAATCTAAATCTGGAGAAATCACTAATACACTTCCCGCTTCCTGAAGTTTATCTATGGAGAAGAAAACTAACGCTCGCGGAACCAGAGTTGCTCCTTGAAAGAATTTTGACTTATAGAAGCTTTCGGACATTTTATTTAATTTATTATATTGGTCTATCGGCACAAACGATTTGGCTCCACGCTTGCCTGCTTCGATGGGAATGTATTGCGTTTTCTTTGCTAGCTTTAAATTGGCATTAAAAATTTTCGCGCTAACGGGAAATTTCTTATCAGATACTTTTTTTATGCGATAATTTGCCTTGAGTATTACGAAATCCATGTTAAAAAGACTGTAATCTTCGAAATCCCATACTTCCAAATCGCTATAATTCTTAAAAGCCCGGAACTCGTAGCAATGATCACCCGTTAGAAGGCTTTTTGTGACGATAAGAAAAATCGTACCGCCATCTTTAAGGAACAATTTAGATGTTTGGTAAAAAAACAAAGCGGCCAACTCAATGTGAGTTATGTATTGGCTTTTGGGCTTAATATCTAAATCTCCAGCTAAATTTCTCAGAGTGATTTGATATTCTTTATCGCTAATGTCTTTATAAGTCAACCAGGGTGGATTCCCTATTATTAAATCGAATTTATTTTCAAAGCTATTATAGAGAAAGCCTGAATTTTGCTCTGGATTTAAGGAATCAAACCTAAAAAGATTCAGTTCGGGGATAAATCCATCTAATTCAACAGTAAAATTTAAGGTATTCAAAATAAGATTAGTTAAAGATGTTAAAACTGCAATTGGATTAATATCTAACCCGTAAATGTTATTTAGCGCTTCAATCTTTTCTTTTTCATTCGTTTTAGAATTTAGAATGTTATGTATTATCTCTACTAAAAATACACCCGAACCACACGAACAATCGATTACTTTTAATCCTAATGAATATACATCTTCAATCATCAGCCTTGCTAATTTATACGGTGTATAATACTCCCCCCTTTCGTGTCGAGCAGATGGATTTACGATTTCTTGATAAATCGAAAAAAATAGATCTTCTTTTTTGAACTCGTATTTTTTTATTAATCTATCTATTGAATTGGGCAAGTATTCGTCGTTTGACACCCAATTAAATAAATCGGAAAGCTGCAAATCCTTAAGCTTTTTCTCAACCACGGATTTCAATTTATTAAAGTTATATTGTTCGAGATATGAAGACACAATTGTTGTTAATAGGTAATAAAAATAAGAATGGTACAAAAACAAGTCTTGGTCGAGATTCTCAGCATTATATATATTTTTAAAAGTATTTATCCAATTCTCGTAGCACTTAGCGAAAATCCCCCCCAATTGTTTTCTTAATTGATTTAAGTAATTAATTGAATCCTGAAAAAAAGTGGATTCGGTTCCAAATAAGTTTCCGATTGCACTAGAATCAATTAAGTTGTCCATATTAAATATTAATAGAATGAATTATAGATAACTCTTTTTCTTCGTTATGAACAATTTTTTCTTTTTTAAAATCTTCAAAATTAGCAATTGGAACGGATTTAAGAGCGTTTTCTTTATAAAACAATAATGTTTTAATAGTCGATTGCCTCACTATAATATTATAATAATTTCACTTTTTTCGCGAGAAAAAGAGGGTAAAAAAAAATGAGTTCGCTCAAAAAAGGAGAGAAAATACTAGAAACTCTCAAAAGAATTAACGAAGAAATCGAAGTCGACAATTCGGTTGCAGAAAAATTAAAAAAGATCGAAGAAGCTAGAAAAATGCCCATAAATCTGTTCCCTTTTAAGGAAACTAGGGAAGCATTACTCGAAGAATTGGAGAAAGTTAAAGAAAAACTAATCTCTGTCGACGGAATGAAGCAGAAGAATCTTATAGACAGCGCTAACGCTTTAATAGAGACTTTAAAAAATTTTAGAGGCAACTTAGAAGCGAGCAAAAAAGTGGATTATTTATTTAAGAAAAGGGAAGACGACCCCTTTCTCATCGAGAAGGCTGCACAATAACTACACATTTTATTAAACTCCTTATCTACCCTTTATTTAATTTAATTAACCCCAATTACTCTTGTAACCCGTTCCGCCCGGTGGCCAAGAAAAAATTATCGCTTCGTCTGCGCACACATACCAACAAGAAGCGCACTCCAAACATTTCTCCAGACTTTTCACTTTAGCTTTCTTGTTAACGATCTTAAAACAACTTGCCAGACATACTTTTACGCAGTTCGCGCATCCGGTACATTTTTCTTCGTTTATTTTTATGAACTCGCCCGCACCTTCCACCCATTCAACACCAGGTAATTCTTTAAATGTTTTAACCATTCTTTATCTCACTTTTACGATTATTTACTTAAAAACCGAAGAATCTGCTCGGTCAACAAAATCGACTAATTTCTTACTTAAACGGTTCGTAATCGGTTCCATTAATTTGATGCTTCTAAGATAGATGGGCTCGACGATAAATAGCATATTCTCCATCAATTTATTCGCAGAATTTGATAATGGCTCCATTATGACTCCAGATAACTTCTTAAAGCGGTTAAAAACTCTAAGAAAGGAATTAAGAAAACCTAATAAACCTCGAAAAATTGATTCTTTAAACTTGGGTCTTTTCGATTTCTTTTTGATGTGCGTACTTTTTTTAGCGTAATCGTAGCTCTCGTGAAGCCAGTTTTGATAGTATCGAAAAAACATCTTTACCCATTTTGTGGCGATTGTGGGATCTTCGTCTATAACATCAAACACTATCTTTAGCAAAGGAGTTGTAAAGTGCGTGAATGCTCCGAGCCCCCAACCGTTATGAATGAGTTTCTTAAGGATCTTCTCATCGTGGTCTTTTTGAGCATCGCGCAGGTTATATCTATTTGTCCCGGAGAGAGACCATTGAATTAAGGGGTGTGCTTTTATTCTTTCGTTATACCTTTTTAAATACTCTTTAGAAGCGTCCTTTGCTTTTATCGCTTCTATCGCCA
>SMTZ1_10025989_pt1 | contig 11444 bp, 11 predicted proteins | sample DeeMarSWOR136_30_FD_25667 | JGI IMG/M metagenome (IMG submission 25667)
TGCCGCGCTTCGCTCGCAATGACACTCTTATCTTCAATATCACTACAGAAAGTGTTACCTAATTACTGAGCATATAGACCTGTCCCCTTTTTTAAAATTTTTTCATATTTTTGCCAAGGCTAAAGTTTAAAGAGTGGCTTTAGGAGGAGGCAAATCTTTCATAACCTTTAATCCTGCCGGAGCGTCAATCGTCCTGGGGATAGTATTAATAGTCACAGCCACTGTCCCGATATCGCCGTGAACTCCACCTATAATCTTTTGGTGAATGTTTGGTTCCCCTTGGATAATTATCTCATCGTACTCCTCATTCACAGCAGCGTTGGCACAAAACTCAAGGGTGATGATTTCTTTGCCATCCTTCTTGCCATAAGCTATGCTTGTTAATCCAATCACATCCCCGGGTTTTACTGTCCCCAGCGCTGTCTTTATCTCTTTCTCATCTATCACTGGCAGGGGAGGAAGTTCCACAGCTTCATCCAATTCCCATCCAAGTCCATCAGCGATCATATTGATGGATTCCAGAAGCCCCACATGTCCAGTTATGACCTTATCTTCAATTTTTTGCTTGAATTCCTCTTGGGTCAACCCTCAATTTTTTGCTTGAATTCCTCTTGGGTCAACCCTGTACCTACTTTAACCTGGAAAGGAACTCGCCTTTTCGCTGAATTCATCATGCGCGTCACTTTGATTGAATTTACTTTAAGGCATGGACCCGTGAGAACAAGTGGAAGGGTATCCATCAAATAGCCTGGATTGATGCCTGTTCCTACCACCGTAACTCCCTTCTCCTTCGCCAGACTATCAATCTCCCGGGCAAGTTCAGGATGGCAAGTTCAGGATTACGCTTCCAGGGATAGGATAGTTCTTCGCAGGTAGATATGACATTCAAGCCTGCCTTCAAGCATTGGGTTATCTGGGAAAAAACGCTCTTTAAATGAGAAGTTGTAGTATGCACGACAGCGTGGGCTTTGACTTTGGAAAAGAGCGCCTCGGCATCCTTTTCGATTGCGACGCCCAACTTTTCTGGCTTGTCAAGAATTTCCCCTAAATCCTTTCCTACAAGCTCAGGATCTATATCTACTGCCCCGACTACCTTGAAACTTTTTTTATCAAGGAGAGCTTGGGCTACTTTGCGGCCCATAACACCGCATCCATAAATTATGACATTAATCTTATCCATCGTGTCCTCCTGCCTGTAGAGGCTTGATCCGTCTTGTAGGTGTTTGATTTATCAAACACACATTTTTTAAAATTAATGGATTTAATAAATCAAAATCCCTACAAATAAAGGTGGGTTTGATGAATCAAACCCCTACATAAATCAAGCCCCTACATAAATCAGGCTGCTACATAAAATAATTTTATATCTATAAGGTGGGTTTGATGAATCAAACCCCTACAGGATGAATCCATAACTCCTAATCCTTATTGATTTTTACCAATTACTATTTTTAGCTATTAATATTTTTTCCATTTCTTGGCGATTCGTTCCACAGCATCCAAAGAGGCTTGGATTTCACTTTCTGTGTGAGCGGCGGAAACTGCTCCAAACCCGTGGAAAATATTGAATCCTTCCTCGAGCATGGCTAATTTGAAAATTTTCTCTCTCAACTCTAAATCACTAACTTCCGGATTCCAGACCTGCTCTGGAAAAGTAATTCGATCAATTTTTTCCTGAAGAAATTGCACTCCAACACAGGAGCTGTTATCAGGCACTTGCGCGCCATAACCAGTGCATTTAACGTTGAATCCATGAGCAGTAAATATCTCCTCAATTCCGTTCCTGATCTTTGCCCCTAATTGTCCTATTCTTGGGTAGATTTCAGACTCGTTCTCCATCAAATATTTGACATAAGTTAAACCAGCTAACATAGATGCAGGATGGGCAGAAAACGTCCCTCCTTCAAACTTCACTTTCTGACCGGGTTTCGCTTCTGGACTGCAGAGTACCATCACATCATCTCTTCCTGCCACTGCGCTGACTGGCATCCCTCCGCCTATAGCCTTACCCAAGACGGTTAAATCAGGTTTGATGGCGTATAAGCTTTGAAGTCCTCCGGCATGAAAGCGAAACCCAGAAACTACCTCATCAAATATAAGCAGGGAATTGTATTGCTGTGTCAATTCTCTTGCTTTCTGGAGGTAATCTTTATCGGAAAAAATAAATCCGCCTGCCCCGATAAAAGGTTCCAGAACGAAACAGGCAATTCTTTCACCATGTTCCCTGAATTTTTTCTCAAGATTTTCCGTATCGTTAAATCTTGTAATGATTATCATAGAATCAGCGCCAGAGGGAAGACCGGCAGATTCTAAGTTATGCAGACCTTGGTCATAGACCGTAATCCCCTTTAGAGCGTAAGGGTGAGCCCCATGCCAGCCTCCCCCCACCTTCATCACCAAATCTCTTTTTGTAAAGGCCTTAGCCAGCATTATGGCATACATCGTGGCTAGAGTACCGCTCGTGGTGAAACGAATCTTATCTGCCTCTATTCGGCTGAGTATGAGCTCCGCCAATTGCGTTGATAACTATTTTTGGATTGTGCCCCAAAACATTGGCAAAATGCCCCTGCCAAAAATCTACATAAGTATTGCCATCAGCATCTATGACCTTAGAACCGCTGCATTGAACATCGTAGAAAGGAAAAGGGTCGAAAAGCCGCAGGTTATGGCTGCCTCCTTTGATTTGATACTTGGAAGCTTCTGCAAAGAGTGCCTCTGATTTATTGTGCTTTAATTTATAATTTTTAATCAAATCATCGAGCAAACTTTTTTTATCCATGATTAGTTCCCCAATCATTGAATATTGCTGAGTAAAGTAAAAACATTTGAAATTTTCTAAAAAATATGTACTACAAATCATGATGTTTAGTCAAAATTTTTTAGAAAAATGAGGTGCCAATTAAGTTTTGATAAATCGGTTCTCTTCCATTTTGTGTGGGTAATTAATCAAACCTATAGATTTGGAAAAGTGCGAGGGATTTGATGAGCCAAGCTCCGTTGCTAAAAAAATCCGTTCTTCTGTAGGGGCTTGATAAATCAAGCCCACATTTTTGAATCTATTAATGGATTAACTTATTAAATATATTAAACCTAAAAATAAAAAATTTTTATACTCATAAAGTGGGTTTGATGAATCAAACCCCTACAAAAAAACTATTTATTGAATTGGGATATTTTTATGTTTCTCTTCTCCAGGCTCGCTCCGACAGCTTTCTCCAGCCTCGCCCAAGCAAGATTGTAATCAATCAAAGACATAAGCTCCAGAGACCTTTCCCTTGCCAATCCCTCCTGATATTGGAGAACAAAGTAGTTTGTGGTGAGCCCTACGTTCAGTTTTTTCACCTCGGCTTCCAACCTCTGCTCGGCCAATTCCCGGGCAAGCCGGTAGGCCTGGAATCTCTTGGCATTTGTTTCAATATCCCTCACTGCGTTCTTAACGTCTAAAAAGATCTGCTTTTCGATGTTTTCCAGTTCGAGCTGGCTCTTCTCTAATTCCATCTTGGCCCTCACGTAATCAGCTCTTGACGTAAAACTGCTCAGAGGTATAGAAAGAGTCAAACCTACGGTCCAGTTATCATAAAGCAGCTTGAAGGCGTCACGGAGAGAATCCCCAGGGCTTCCTTCTTCTGTTCCTATAGGTTCTGGGAAAGGATCGCCAGCCCCATAGATGATTCTATCTCCTGAAAGTCCAGGGCTCCAGTAAGAAAATTGTAGATCCAGACCAGGGAGCATCTGATTTTTAGCAACACCCATGTTTAACTCATTTGTTTCTACGTTTATCTTTTTCATCCTAAGCTCAGGTCTCTTCTCTAAAGCTTCTTTCAACGCTTCGTCTAATGATATATCTTTTCGAATAAAGCTTGGTTTATCCAAAGGGACAATCCTTTTGGTGCCCGTCCCCGCTTCTTCAGTGAGGTGAAGCAAGTCTATGAGCACATCTTCATTCCTTCTGGTAAGAGCTTCTGCTTGAAGGATGTCAGCTTCCCTGGAAGCCACGACTGTCTCAGCATTCAATATCTCTATGGGCGCTAATTTTCCCACTTCAACTTCCTTTTTATTCTTGGCCAAAAGATCTCGAGCAAGCTGTAAAGATTGCTGTTTGACTTTGTAATCTTCAATAGAATAGACAAGGTTCCAGTAAGCTTCCTGAACCTTGTAGATGGTATCCATAAGAACAGATTGGAATTGATTAACAGAAATATCCAGGTTGTTTCGAGCAACAATAATCTCTCTTCTGCTGACGTTGAACCCAAAGCCCTTCAAAAGAGGCTGGGTAAAATTTAAGCGTAAAGTGTTTCCATAGGTTGGATTCAGGGTCTGAAAGCCAGCTGTTGTATCAGATGTATACCCCGTTAAACCCAGGGAGAAGTTTCCTCCCGTGGGTATTTGCTGAACCAAAGAAACTGAGTAATCAGTGTACTTTCTCACAACAATATCAGCTTGTTCAAGCCACCAATAAGAGGGATTTTCAGTCCGTTCATTTCCAAGACCAACATCCAAGCGTGGCAAAAAGAATTCTTTGGCTTTAGAAAGGGAAGCATCAGCCAAGTCAGGATTATAAACCTCTACAGCTACGGTGAGATTGTCTTTCAAGGCCTTGACAATACAATCTTCCAAAGAAAAAGAAAGAATCTTTTCGGTTAAAATTAGGACCAGAATAAAACTCGATTTCATCCTCACGTTACTCCTCCTTGAAAAAAATTATGTGAACAATAATCATAAATTTTATCATTCATTCAGTCTAGCTAGTTTATCTTGTTTCAATCAAATAATACGTATATTTTACCTCATTGGTTCAAAAAAATAGCAAAAAAGTGGGGTCAGACCTGCGAAACTTGCATTTTTGATTGCTACTGCTTTAGACAATTCAATCTTTACATAAGAATTTTATATTTAAAAGGTGGGTTTGATGAATCAAACCCCTACAAGAAAAAAGGTAACCTGCCCCTTTTTATCCTGCAAAAAATTCAAGTTTTCAAAGTCCTACGGCTTTATACAATTATACAAGTTTTGCAAGTCTGACCCCTTGATATTCAAATCGGGGATAGGCATTCAGATCCAAAGAAAAAGAAAGCTTTTTTCCGCTCTTGAGTTTCACTAAACCAAGAGAAGCTACCATGGCTGCGTTGTCAGTGCAGAGCTCCGGGGAAGGGATAAAAGAAGGCAAGCGTTGCTTCCGGCCGAACTCGGTAAACTGGTGCCTTAGCTTCTTATTTCTGGCAACTCCGCCGCAGAGAACGAGCGATTCTGGTTTGAAAAGCTTTAAGGCCTGAGCCAGGTTTGATAGCAATGCCCTGATCACGGCCATCTCAAAACTGGCTAAAAAATCGAAAAAATGAGGATGGCTCTTTGAGAGTTTATTTTCTTTAACCAGCTTCAAAGCAGCTGTTTTAAGCCCGCTAAAACTGAAATCAAGGCTACCGTCCGTCATACGGGGCAGACCAAACGCGAACTTTCTGGGTTTCCCTTTCTCCGCCAGTTTATCGATAATCGGCCCCCCAGGGTAGCCTAAATCAAGAAATTTGGCTATCTTATCCAGCACTTCTCCCGCAGCATCATCTCTTGTCCGTCCGACAAGCTTATAATCAAGTTTTTTCTTCACAAAAAATGTTGAGGTATGTCCTCCTGAGACAACAAGAGCCAGCGCAGGAAAAGGAATTTCCCTGGTTTCTAGAAATGCAGACTCAATATGAGCTTCAAGATGGTCTATTCCTATCAAAGGTTTGGCAAAATAGAAAGCCAGCCCTTTGGCAAAAGAAAGCCCGACGAGAAGAGAACCGATCAGGCCAGGTCCCTGGGTAACAGCATAAGCACTGATCTTTTCAAGCTTAAGCCTGGCACGCTCCAAGCACTCCTGGACAACATAGCCTATGGAAGTAAGGTGCTGGCGTGATGCTAATTCAGGGACAACTCCGCCATAAGGAGCATGTATCTCGTCCTGAGAGAGGACTACACTGCTCAGGATTTTAAAGTCGCTGTTTAAGACAGAAGCAGAGGTCTCATCACAGGAGGTTTCAATCCCTAAAACATTCATCATCTTAAATTCTTTTATCTTTTAAAGCTTTTAGATTTTTTTCATAGGGAGGATAAGTAATCCCTTTTTCGGTGATTATGGCAGAGATGTACCTGGCAGGGGTGATGTCAAAGGCTGGGTTTTTGACTTTCACATGGGGAAGAGTCAGACATCGACCTCCTATTTCCCTAACTTCCTGGGGATCTCTTTCTTCTATCGGAATGTCCCCTCCTTCGGGCAGATTAAAATCTATGGTGTTTGAAGGAGCAGCTACATAGAATGGAAGACTGTGTTCCTTTGCCAGAACAGCTAGCGTATATGTTCCTATTTTGTTGGCTGTGTCGCCGTTTCTGGCTATCCTGTCAGCTCCTGTCATCACCACAGAAATCATTCCTTTTTGCATCAGGAAACCTGCCGTGTTATCTGTTATTAAAGTGACCGGGATATTTTCTCTGTCAAGTTCCCAGCATGTCAATCTTGCTCCTTGAAGGAAAGGCCTGGTCTCATCAGCATAAACCTGAATCTTCTTTCCCTCTCGGAAAGCCGCCCGGACGACTCCCAAGGCTGTGCCGTAGCCGGCTGTTCCCAGCAATCCAGCATTACAGTGAGTCAGGACAGACTGACCGTCTTTGAGCAGGTCCTTTCCCGAAATGCCTATTTTCTTGTTGGTTTCTATGTCTTCTCTCTCTATGTCCGTCGCTTCCAGGATCATTCTCTGCTTAAGCTCGGTAAAAGACAGACCCTTGTTCTTCTCGAAGGTTTTTTTCATCCTTTCCAGAGCCCAGAATAAATTGCGAGCAGTCGGCCTTGTCCTCTCCAGCCGGCGATAAATCCGGTCAAATTCTTCATCCAGATTTTCTTCGCTCACAACTCTCAACAGGCCTAGAGCCACACCATACGCCGCAGCTATCCCGATGGCCGGTGCTCCCCGGATTATCATCTTTTCTACAGCTTCGGCCACCTGATTGTAATCCGTGCATTCCACATAAACTTCCTCCCCGGGCAACTTTCTCTGGTCGATCATGACAACTCTATCTTTTCTCCACTCAATTGTCGGCAGCATTCCTAACCTCGCTTTTCCAAGAAGGAGTTTCAGGATCTCTCCAGTTCCATCTTTTCACCCAGGCCATGTATCTGGACCGAAACTCTTCCCATTCTTCTACAGGGAGCTTCTCCTTTAGACTCTGATAGCAAAATACGATTTGAAGGTCGTTATCCCGGAAGATTTCTTGTTTGGGAAGCCCCAGCTCTCTGGCCATTACAGCCTCTTCAAAGCTTTTTTTGTAGTCTTCGAGGTGGCTGTAAACCTGAGATTGGAGATAATGATAAAAGCCGCAGCTTAAATCCTTAGTGGTGAGCTGCTGCGCTTCTTTGAGGGCTGCAGTCAATATTTTCTGCTTCTCTTTCCCTTCTTTCTGGAGCGCTCTTCTGAGCATCGCATCTGTATATTTTTGAGCGGCAAAAACAGATACTTGTTTCAGCTTTGATTTATCAAGAACACTGGCGTAGATATTTAGAGCAGAATCTTCAAGCTTGAGTTCATCCAATGAAGAAGCCAATCCTAAAAGGGAAATCTCGCGAGCCCATTCCTCGCCCTTCTCAAATCCGTAAGAAAAAGCGTTGAGAAAGCTTTCCTCTGCTTCCTCCCACAATTCCAGGTTCAATTCAGCCATCCCTTTCAACATGAAAGCCTGGGCTGAAGGATGCTTCTCAGCCTCCAACTCAGCCTCGATCAAGGCCCTTTTGAAAGAAGCAATTGCCTTCTCAGTCTGGTAAAGGCGGGAGAACTTCTGTCCTTGAGAATAAAAAAACTTAGCATCCTTAATATGGGAAACACAGGCAGGGAGTGAAAAAAGCCAAAAAAGAAGAAAAAAAGTGATGAAGCATATTTTGGGGATAACCCGAAAACTGGCAATCGTTTCTTTCGAGATAAGATTCTTATTCATTTCCCTCTCCACCTCCTAATTCACTTCCTCCTTCATTTCTTTATTAATACAAACGCAATTATTCCACTGTCATCGCGAGGAGCGAAGAAGATTCCTTCGCTTTGCTCGGAACAGGCTGGGCGATCCTCTGTCGCGAGCGAAGCGTGGCGATCTCAACCTTTTTTTATGAGATTGCCGCGTCGCTATGCTCCTCGCAATGACAATTTTATATGATATTGCCACGCCCTTTCAGGGCTCGCAATGACATTGTAAAAATATATATTGCGTTTATATCAGTTTCCTTCCTTCTCCCACTTTTTAATCGTATTTGCTACAACTTCCTGGACTTCATCCTTGGACATAAGATCAATGCTGAGGGAGGCGACTTCTTCGCCAATCGTCTCCAGACCTTCAAGAAGTCTTGATTTACCCTCGAAAGCTTCGATATCTTTCTCGGCACGACTGACCTTTTCTTCGAACTCATCTACAATTTTCTTGAAGTCGCTTGATTTGAGCTCTTCATAAAAAAGGGCGGAGAGAAAAGGGTCATCAAGGCCGAGGATGGGGTAGAGCCTGTTAAAAGCCTCTCTTAAATTCTCCACGTCTTTCTTTTCTTTCTTTCTCATTTCAGCCTCGTAAATCTTGTTCAGGACAGGATGTTTTCGAAAAAAACTAAGCACAAACTCATCAGGCTTCACCTCGATGCGCTCAGGATCAAGATAAACCTGCCAGGAAAGAATCTTCTCCTTCCACTCCGTGGCTCTTCTAATCCCCCAGAAAATTGCCGCACTGAGAAGAGGAAAATGAAGATAGGATTTAAGCGGAAAAATTTTAGAGAGGAAGCTGATTCCTTTCTCGACTATTTTTTCAAGCGTCGTCTTCTTCATGAACTAAATATAAGCTATAAAACGACAAGAGTAAATATTATACAAAACAAGCCTTGTTATTTGGACCATCCAGACCAGCTCGGCCGGATCAAGTTATTACTAAAGCAAACACAATTATTCCAGTGTCATCGCGAGGAGCGAAGAAGATTCCTTCGCTTTGCTCGGAACAGGCTGGGCGATCTCGTTAATTCATCTTAAGAGATTGCCACGCCCTTTCAGGGCTCGCAATGACATTGTAGAAATATATATTGCGTCTATATTAATGCAAACGCAATTATCATAGTTAAATTGTCAAGGCGAACGACCGAAGGGAGCGTGGCTATCTCATCAAACTTTGAAAAGATGGAAGTCTATTTCCGCACCGGAGCGCACTCTTGGATCCATTCCTCTAATTTAGCTTTTTCTTCTGAGGAAAGAAGATGATAAGAGGGGCTTGCTTTGAACATATTGAAATATTTGCAGGCGTTTACTTTATCCCCCTTTCTCATGTAGGCAATACCCAAATAATACATGGCCTGCTCGTTGTCCGGATCCAATTCTAATACTTTTTTAAAAGAGTTAATCGAACTTTCAAAATTCTCCACCTGTAAATAGGCAACTCCTAATCCATGGTAAGCCGTTTGATAAAAAGGATCGAGTTCTACGGCCTTTTTGTATTTCTCAAGAGCTTTTTCGTAAACTTTTATATCTTTTGTTTCTTTGAATATGGAAAAGTAAAGTGAGCCGAGATTATTGTAAGGAATGGGGAATTTTTTATCCAATGAGATAGATTTCTCAAAAGCTTTTTGGGCATCTTCCAGATTTCCGATGTTCCAATAGGCAAGACCTAAAAAATTCCATATCTCAGGATCGATCTCCATCCGAAGAGAACTTCGTGCGTTAACAACTGCAATGACTTTATCAAACTGCCCTGCTTTTAAAAGGCAAGTTACATAGGTGTACAAAATTTCGTAGTAGGAAGGAGCAGCATCAAGCCCCAGCTTTAAAACCTCAATAGCATCTATCAACCTCCCTTGTTCTTCATATATCTTTGCCAGATTTTCATAAGCTATACCTACATCATCCCGTTCTGTGATGACTTCTTTGAGAAGCTTAATTCCTTCACCAACTTTGCCCTCCCTGTAAAGATTCATGGCCTTGGTAGACTTATTGTGATAAGGGATAAGAACTTTCACATCATGGTCAGGGCCAAAGCTTTCTTTAGCGGGGACACTGCTCCCCGATACATAGCCAAGGCTTCTTAGCTTTTCCAGGGATTCTCTATCTAACTTCTGTCTTGCTTGCGAACTTTCATCCACGAATATTGCCTGCGAGATTTTCAACTTCGTCGAAATCCTTTTCAATATTGTAAAGCTCTGGCAAGGGTGAATCTATAAATTTTTCATTGTCATAAATATACCCTCTAAGGGGCGCCCATCCTCGACTGTAATACGGATAAAGCGATTCAAAATAAATGGCTCGTCTTTGAAGCTTCTTCCCTTTTAAAGCAGGCAATAGTGAAGTGCCGTGGAGAAAAGCCGGCTTTTCTATATCAAGCACTTCACAGATAGTGGGAAAAATGTCAGTGTGCGAAACATGCTGCTCAACTTTTCTGGATTTTAAATCAGGAACGGAAATAATAAGAGGAATCCATGTTGTCGAATTATAAGCGAAAAATCCATGAGTTTCCTCATTATGTTCCCACAGCGATTCTCCATGATCTCCCGTTAATATGACCAATGAATTATCAAATAAATTTTTTTCTTCCATGTAGCTAAAAAGTCTTCCCAAAATATGATCGACATAAGCCACTTCTCCATCGTAGGGATTCTTAGAAAATCGAGTTTTAAACGGCTCTGGCGGCTTATAGGGATCATGTGGATCCCAGCAGTGTATCCAGAGGAACCACAGAGAATTCTGCTCTTTCAGCCATCTAATAGCTCTGTCCACTACTACTTCCGCTTTTCGTTCTTTACCCAAATCAGTTTTAGAGCTCCGGACATCATAATCATCATCATAAAGGTCGAAACCCTGGGAAACTCCAAACCTTGAATCAAGAGGAAAGGCACCGATGAAAGCAGCAGTAGCGTAATCATATTCCTTTAAATGCTCTGCTACGGACAAGAATTCTTCCCTGATTATGAAATTAGAATTATCATGAACTCCATGATGCAACGGCGTTGTACCAAAAAGAATATTTACATGGGAAGGTAAGGTCGTGCTTGTATGGGCAAAGGCTCTTGTAAATAATACTCCTCTCTCTGCCAGACTATCAATATTTGGCGTCATCAAATGTTCACTGCTGTAACAACTCAACCTGTCTGCTCTGAGCGTATCTATTGTGATAAGAAGAAGATTTAATCTGTTCTCCTTCTTCATTTTTGAATTTCCCTTAAAAGTCTAATATCGAATTTGGCCTCTATATTCTCGTAAAATCTTAAGCTGCTTTCAGGAGAATGTCTTAAAATATTTACTTCATATATTATAAAAACTTTGCTGAAAAATTTCTAGCTTGAGTCAAATCAAGGGAGGCTTGCCAAGCCCGACGATTATAGCTTCTTATTTTATCTCCAGGATGGCGAGGAAAGCCTCTTGAGGAATTTCTACGCGCCCTATTTTCTTCATTCTTTTTTTGCCCGT
>SMTZ1_10006877_pt1 | contig 11441 bp, 9 predicted proteins | sample DeeMarSWOR136_30_FD_25667 | JGI IMG/M metagenome (IMG submission 25667)
ACTCTGTCCCTATTGTGGGATTGAATTTTAACTAATTAATCCTAGCTAAATTTATTTACTTATTTATATTTCTTTAGAAGCTCTTCAGGTGTAAAAACCCCATCCTCAGTAATTATTCCTGTAACTAACCTAAATGGAGTGATATCGAAAGCATAATTTAAGCACTCAACACCATCGGGAACGATTTGGACTTTACCAATAACATTACTAACTTCGGAGCTATCTCTTTGTTCAATTGTAACATCTTCAATGGTTTCCTGAAGTGATAATGTGGATGTTGGAGCTGCTACATAAAATGGGATATTATTATCTTTTGCAGCTAAAGCTACTAAGTAAGTGCCTATTTTATTAAAAACAGCATCAGAAGTCACGCGATCGGTACCGACTATAACTTTACTTATTTTTCCTAGTCTCATTATTAAACCTGAGGAGGTATCTGATATAACTTTTACAGGTATATTATCATAATGTAATTCATAAGCAGTAAGTCTTGCACCTTGAAGTCTTGGCCTTGTTTCATCAGCAATTACTGAAATTTTTTTTCCCTCTTCAATAGCTGCTCTAACCGGAGCTAATGCAGTTCCATACTGAACAGTTGCGAGAGAACCTGCATTACAATGGGTTAAAACAACGTCACCATCCTTTAATAAAGCAGCTCCGTTTTTACCTATCGCCTTATTAACATTTATATCTTCTTGAGCCATGATTTTAGCTTCTTCTATAACTAATTCTGAGATATTTGACGGTTCATCTGGAAAAGTGCTAATAATTTTCCAAATTCTGTTTACTGCCCAAAATAAATTTGATGCTGTGGGTCGCGTACTGCGAATAAGATTAGCAGCTTCTTCCATAGATTGAAGAAATCGTTCTTTAGGGAGAGCTTTGTATTCTATAGTAGCAAGCGCCATTCCCATTGCAGCCGCTACTCCGATAGCGGGAGCTCCTCGAATATTCATGACTTTAATTGATGTAGCTACGTCCCTATAATTCTCAAACTCTAAAAATTTAAGTTCATGAGGAAGCAGGGTTTGATCAATCATTTTAACTTTATTATCAATCCATTCTATAGAAGGAATCATAATGATTAAAAATATTGCAAGCTTTAAAAAGTTAAATCTGTTTCTTCAAAAACCGTGTATTAAATGAAATAGGTGCTAAAAATTACTAAGCATATTCTCCAAAGGGAACAAATGAGGGTTTTAATTGAAGAATGTGAAAATTTTACTGAAGAAATTGTTGAGATTAAAGATGGCGATACATGGATACCTATTCTTAAAAGTTTTAAAGGGAATGGCACTTTAAGAATATGGTCGAATAAACGAATAATAAGTAAATCACTAAATTTTTTAAAAAGAACGAAAAAGAAACTCTATTATCAATCCAATGATGGCGATTTTAATCTAAATTTAGATTATTGTCTCGAAGAAGATAATATTCTTCATATAAGATATAAAATATTAACTAATCGAGATGTAAACTTTTCTAAACTTATCGTTAATTACGAAATATTGCTGGGGAAGGATCCGGAATATACATGGGTGCCGCATTTAGTTCCTAAGGAAAATTTTGTAATTGGAGACCACGTATTTCGATCACCTGTGATAATTTATAAAAAGGGGAATATTTCTTTTGCATTTTTTCCGGATCTTAAGACATTAGGACAAAATAGGCCATTTCAAACGTTTTTAGATTTGAACTTACACCCTGAAGATGAATTCTTACCTGAAATTTCTTTTGGATATGGAAATTATAAACCCTATAAGCACGTATATTTTAAATATAGACCTTCTTATGAATGGGAGGTTAAAAAAAACACCGATTTAACTTTTAGATATTATATTATTGCTTTCAATGAAAAAACTGTCAAGGAAATTCTTGAATATATTAATCACTTCTTTTGGGAAAAATATGGAAGAAGGGCGTTTTATAAAAGCATAAATCCTCAGGTTGTGCCTTATGAAATCAATGTGAAAGAAGCTTTTAAGGCAATTTTTGAAAGACATAACTTCTGGGGTAACTTTAAAATTAATAATGTTGAATGTGGTGGATTTTGGCAGCAATCGGGAGTGGGAAAAAATAAGTTGCCTATAAAATTTATTCAATCTGATGAGATGCAAGCATTTAAAAAACAACGTTTTTATCCTCCAGGAACAGCAGTTGTTTGGAATAATGCATGGTTTTCAAATATAAGATCCAGTTATGGATTGAGATTTTTTGGAGAGAAGTGGTCCAATATGAATTACTTAGAAAAAGCTAAAAAAATGTTAAACACTGTATTATTTCTTCCAGACATTAACGGTATTTTCCCTAGTTTAATATTACCTGCTGGGTATGATTCAGATGAATACTCAATCGTAAATGGAGTACACGCCTTTTTTTGTCTTGAGGATTTTAATGTTGTAGATGCTTCTTTAACAATGTATTGGACAATAAAGCTATTTCAAGATTTTGGAGGTAACGAACAAAGGATAAGACAGAAATGTAAACAATTAGCTCATCTATTAGAAGAAATTCAGTTAGAAAATGGCGCTATTCCTATTATTATTAATTTTAATAAAGAAACTAATGCCCCCATCATTAAAGAAGATTTAATAGATTCTGCTAGTTCAGGTGCTCCATTAATGTTTCTTTTAGAATATTATAAAATATCCCGAGATAAAGAAATCATTGCGGTATGTGAAAAAATCTCCCAATATATTGAAAATGAAATTATCTCAGTTGACAAATGGCATGATTTTGAGGCATTTTACTCTTGTACTTATCCTCCACCCTATGATTATGATAAAAATTCAAAAAGCCATATTAAAAATAATCTCTGCATTTACTGGTGTGCTGAGAGCTTTAAAGAATTATACAAAATAACTAAAAAGACAGAATATCTAAAATTGGGTGAGCAGATACTCGCCACACTATCATTGTTTCAACAGGTTTGGAATATGCCTTATATTAGTATTGATACGTTTGGAGGTTTTGGAGTACAAAATGCAGATGCGGAATTAAATGATGCACGTCAAGCCCTTTTTGTGAAAACTTATATGGAATATTACTTAGAAACAGGGAAATATGAATACATGGAGCGTGGAATTGCAGCATTACGGGCAAGCTGGGTAACGCAGTTGATTCCTGAATTTAAAGAAATTTGTTCGGGTAATTTAAAGGGGTTAAATACCGTTGATGGAATTGATAAAGGAATTCTTTTTGAAAACTATGGGCATTCTGGTAAAGATGAAAGAAATCGGGGAATTATTAATTTAGATTGGGGTAATGGTTCGGCTGCCTATGCCACTGCATATGCTAAAAAACATTTTGGGGATCTTTTTATCGATTTTAAAGAACAATTTATATTTGGTATTGATGGAATTCTGATAAAAAGGTTCGATTTTCATGAAGATCAAGTACTAATTGAAGTTGAATTGGTTCCCAAAAAGAGGAATATTTTGATAAAAGCGAGAAAACCTCCTGAAAAAAGTGTAGAAATAATTTTTAACGGAAAGTCCATTGGCATTTTTGAAAAAGCAACACTCGAAAACGGTTTAGGCATTGAAATATAACAGATATTTTAATTTTTAATAAATGAAAAAAAATGAAGAGAGAACATTCGATTGCTGCTGTAGTAATTAATGGAAATCAATATTTATTACTCAAATATGGTCTAGGACACTGGGGGCTTGTAAAAGGCCATAAGGAAAAGGGAGAAACAGATGAAGAAACTATAATGAGAGAATTGATGGAAGAAACGGGTATTTCTAAAGCAAGTATCATTAAAGGTTTTAAAGAAGAATTTAACTATCATTTTAAATTTAAAGGAAGTACCATTTTTAAAACGGTTATCTGTTATCTAATTAAAACAAATATAAACAAAGTAGTATTAAGTTATGAACATAGTGATTATAAATGGCTTCCATATGAGAAAGCAATTAAAAAAGCTACTTTTGATGGACCAAAAATGATGATTGAAAAAGCAAGGAATTTTTTAACTGGGAATTTAGATACCTTTCTTTAATAGGGAATAATTATAGAATTACCACTCATCCGGGGTAGTAAGTCCAGAACCTGTTCCAAACAGAACAACTGATTCATCAGAGTCAATAAAACCTGTCTCATTCAGCTTAATAACCGCCGAAACGGTTGCTGCTGCCTCTGGACATAACATTATCCCTTCTTTCTTTGCTAACTTAAACATACTTGATTTAATATCAGAATCATCAACAGCTATGGCTGTTCCTCTTGATTCTCTAATTGCTTTTAATATTAAATAATCTCCGATTGCTCCCGGAACTCTTAATCCTGCGGCAAAGGTTTGTGCATTTTCCCATGGCTTTGCAATCTCATCTCCGTTCTCAAATGCACGGACAATAGGAGCACATCCAGTTGATTGAACACTTACCATTTTAGGTTTTTTCTCATTGATAAGACCTAAGATTTTTAACTCTTCAAATGCTTTCCACATTCCCACGATTCCAGTTCCTCCTCCTGTAGGATAAATAACAATATCCGGTAATATCCAATCAAATTGCTCTGCTAATTCAAGTCCCATTGTTTTCTTCCCTTCAACCCGATAAGGTTCTTTAAGTGTGGAAACGTCAAACCAATTGTATTTATCTGCAGCCTCCCTTGCTAATTTTCCCGCATCATTAATTAAACCATCCACTAATATCAACTCTCCGCCCATTGCTGTAACTTCTTTTTGAATAAAAAGAGGGGCGTCTTTTGGCATAAAGATATGTGATGTGCAATCAGCTCTTGCCGCATATGCTGCCAATGCTGCTCCAGCATTTCCGGCAGTTGGAATAACGAAATCTTTGATATTTAATTCTCGAGCTTTTGAAACCGCAGCACAAAGTCCTCGACTCTTAAATGTTCCAGTAGGATTTTGGCCTTCGTCTTTAAGATAGAGATTTTTTAAATCCATCTCACGACCCATATTTTCAAGTTTTAATAAGGGTGTCCATCCCTCTCCTAAAGTATATCTGTAATGAGCTTGATGAACAGGCATGATCTCATGCATACGCCATATATTATAGGCTCTCCCTTTCATATTATTTCTGTTGAGAGTTTCTTTGGCCTTTTCAAGATTATATACGGGATACAATACCTTCCCACATGAACATAATCTTGGCTTGTCCAAGGGATCAATCTTTTTACCACATGAGGTACATAATAATTCTTCAAGGCATGAATTTTGGCTACTAGTCTTCATTTTTGACTTATAACCTCTCTAATTTGCATGTTATATATTGAAAATGTAATTAATTAAAAAAATTTTTGACAGATCAAATCATAGATTTAATTGAGAGAAAAATTAATAAAAATTTTTATATAAATCGATGGTTTTAGATAAATCTTCAATTGTCAAATCTCCCATAGTTTCATGTTCTCGTCGAACTGATATTCCCGCCTTTCTAATGGGGTGGGTTATAGAAAAAATTAAGTTGGGATACGTAGAGGTCACTAATCCTTTTAATAGGAAACAGACATATCATGTTTCATTGAGCCCTGAAGATGTAAAATGTTGGGTTTGGTGGTCAAAAAATTTCAAAGAGTGGATTCAAACTTATAAATCGCACAAACCTCTCTTTAAACAATATAAAGGACATTATTTTCAATTTACCATTAATTCTCCTTCGGAATTGGAAAATAACATCAAAGCAACATTGAGTGAGAGGTTTCACCAATTAGAATGGCTAATCAAAGAATTTGGTAATTTAGCTGTAAATTTTAGATTTGATCCAATTATTTTTTACAAGAAAAAAGGATACAATGGGATAAGAAGTAATCTTGATAAATTTGAATTTATCTTAGAAAATATTTTTTCCCTTGGATTAAAAGAAATGATATTTTCATTCGCGACAATTTATTCTAAAGTAAAAAATCGCATGATATCAAGAGGATATATTCCTATTGATCTTTCTCTAGCAAAAAAAGTAGAAATTCTCAATCATTTAAAAAAAATCTGTTCTAAAAATAATGTAGAAATGAAAGCTTGCTGTCAGCCCGATCTGCTTCAAATAGATGGTATTGAACAAGCCCATTGTATTGATGCTTATAAAATTGAAAAAATAGTTGGGGAAGAAATATCAAAAATCAGAGATTCCGGACAGCGAAAAGATTGCGGATGCTTTAAATCTAAAGATATCGGAGATTATACCGGCATATTTAGGTGTAAGCATAATTGCGATTATTGCTATGCTTCACCTGCGAAAAAATGAATTACTTTTATCATTGCTAAAAAAATATTATTAAGTATCCAAAGATAACTATTAATTAATTTCAATTATATGAAATTTAATAGGGGAAATATGAAAATGACTGAACAACAAATTACTGATTCTTATGACACCGTGGTTATTGGAGCAGGTAATGGTGGTTTAGCTGCAACTACCTTATTAGCAAAGAATGGGATAAAAGTACTACTATTAGAACAGCACAATCTTCCAGGTGGTTTTGCTACAAGTTTTAAAAGAGGAAGGTTTGAATTTGAAACTTCTCTCCATGAATTGGATAGTTATGGTCCAGAACCCCAGAAAGGGGGTATTAGAAGGTTATTTGAAGATAAATTTAACTTAGATGTGGAATTTGTTAGAGTTCCAGAAGCGTATAGGCTTATTTTACAGGATCCTAACGAGAAAATAGATATAACAATACCATTTGGCATAGAGGAATTTATTGAAACTGTAGAAAAGGAAGTTCCAGGAAGTAAAGAGCCCTTAGAAAACTTCTTCAAGCTTGCATGGGAAATTAGGGAAACTTTTGGGTATTTTGGGAAATCTAAAGGAAAACCCGATCAGGAGGTATTATTGAAGGAATATACTAATTTCCTTAAAACAGCAGCATACTCCGTGGATGATGTAGAAAATGCTCTTAATATTCCTGAAAAAGCACGAAAAATTATGAACGCATATTGGTGTTATATGGGGGTTCCTACGAGTAGATTGAATTTTACAATTTTTGCTTTAATGATACTTAGTTATTTCAAAAATGGAGGTTATGTTCCGAAAAAGCGTTCTCATGAATTTACTACTGCCTTGGATGCAAAAATTAGAGAGTATGGTGGAAAAATCGAATATAATACAAGAGTAGAAAAAATATTAGTTGAGGGTGGAAGAGTAGTTGGTATTGAAACATCAAATGGAGATAGAATTAAAACGAATCATATAATTGCAAATGTATCTCCCACTCTCGTTTATAACAAACTTATTTATCCTAAATCAGAAGTTCCTGAAATCGCTTATAAGGAGGTTAATGCTCGAATTCACGGTCTCACCGCGTTTGTTGTTTATTTGGGATTAGATGTTTCACCAGAAGAATTAGGGCTTAAAGAATATAGCTATTTTATTATGAAGAGGGGGGATCCTGATGAAATTTACGAAACATGGAAAACCCTTGAAACTCCTCCTGTACAAGCTACGGTATGTTTAAATAATGCTATTCCTGATTGTTCACCTCCTGGAACCAGTATAGTCTATATCACGACTCTTTTCAGACCTGAAGCTTGGAAGGAGGTAAAACCAGAAGATTATTACAAACTAAAAAATAAAATCGCTGAAGAATTAATTGTTCAATTTGAAAAGACTACTGGCGTAGCAATTAGAGAACACATTGAAGAAATTGAAGTTGCCACTCCTCAAACTTTTGCGAGATATACAAAGACATATAATGGAGTAATTTATGGTTATGAACCAGAATCATGGGATTCCATTACAGCCAGATTTATGTGTATGGCTGACGATAAACATGTTGAAGGGCTCGAATTCGCAGGAGGATTTGGGAGGAGATGCCATGGATATAGTTCCTCGTTAGATTCTGGATATACCGCAGCTCAATTAACTTTGCAAGATCTTATTAAAAAGGGCGAGAAGAAATAAACAAAAAGTCACTAGTATTAAGATGCTTCTCAACCCTAAAATTAAATTTGTTTTGGTTGTACTAAAAAAATATTATTAAGTTTTAAAAGATAACTATCTATTAATTTTAAATATACAAAATTTAATAGGGGAAATACGAAAATGATTGAACAAATAGCTGAACAACAACATAGTGATTTTTATGATGCGGTGATAATAGGGGCTGGGAACGGTGGTTTAGTTGCTGCGGCAACCTTGGCTATGAAAGGAGCTAAAATACTACTTTTAGAACGTCATAATTTACCTGGGGGATTTGCGACAAGTTTTAAAAGGGGGAGATTTGAATTTGAAACATCTCTTCATGAATTATGTGATTACGGCCCTCCATCTGATAAAGGAAGTGTCAGAGATCTATTTGAAGATAGATTAGGTTTGGATGCAGAATTTGTAGAAGTTCCTGAAGCATTTAGACTAATCTTAACTGATCCTCAAGAAGAAATCAATGTTAGGATGCCATTTGGCTTCGACAATTTCCTCGATGCTATTGAAAAAGAGGTTCCTGGATGTAGGACCTCAGTGAAAAGGTTTTTCGATTTAGGAGAGGATATCCTTAGCGCAATAAATTATATTGGAAAAACTAAAGGAAATCCCGATCAGAATGTATTATTAAAAGAACATGCCAATTTTTTAAAAACCGCTGCATATACTTTAGACGACGTACAACAAGCACTAGAAATACCTGAAAAAGCGAGGAAAATTTTAAACGCCTATTGGGTATATTTAGGAATACCAACAAGTCGATTGAACTTTACAATCTATACACTAATGGAATATTTATATATTCTTAGAAAAGCACACATTCCCAAAAAAAGATCCCACGAATATACTACGGCCTTGGATGCCAAAATTAGGGAATGCGGGGGAAAGATTGAATATAATACAAAAGTAGAAAAGATCTTAGTGGAAAATGGAAAAGTCGTTGGAGTTGAAACGTCTAATGGTGATAAAATAAAAACTAATCATGTTGTGTGCAACGCCTCTCCAACATTAGCCTATAATATATTAATTCATCCTAAATCAGAAGTACCCGAAATTGCTTATAAGCAAGTTAATGCAAGACGTCATGCAATTGCAGGATTTGTTGTTTATATGGGTTTAGATACAACCGCCGAAGAATTAGGGCTTAAAGATTATAGTTACTTTATATATGATAACATGAATACTGAAGAGCTTTATGATTCCCTAAATAAGCTTGAAAAACCAAGAGTGCAAGCTTCAATATGTTTGAATAATGCTATTCCCGATTGTTCACCTCCTGGAACATGTATTATATCTATTACTTCTGCCTTTCAACCTGAAGCGTGGAAAGATGTAAAACCAGAGGAATATTTTAAATTAAAGAATAAGATTGCAGAATATCTTATTGAAACATTTGAAAAGGCTACTGGTGCATCAATAAGGGAGCATATTGAAGAAATAGAAGTTGCGAGTCCACAAACATTTGCACATTATACAGGAACTTACAATGGCATTATGTATGGTTATGAACAAGACCCATGGGACTCATTCCTCGCACGTTTAATGACTATGTATGATGAAAAATATATTGATGGCTTAGAATTCTGTGGTGGATTTGCAGGAAGAGGTCATGGCTATGGCGCTACTTTAAAAGACGGTGAAACCGCAGGATTATTAACATTACAAGATTTAATTAAGAAAGGTGAGCTAAAATGAGTAAAAAAGATAATGAAAAGTTTGATATTACGATTAAGAGTCCTACTCGAGATTTATTTGCTTTTACGAAAATAGTACCCCAACGGAAAAAAAGAATAGAAAAAGCATCGAGTGAACCAATTACATCAGATCCTATGAATGAACTCGCGAGCATTCTTCATCCTAAGAGGCAATATTTAGTTATTGATGAAATTAGAGACGAAACGAAATCAACTAAGACATTTAAGCTTATTCCCGATCTTGACTCAAATACTAAAGAATTAGCATATTTTAGAGCCGGGCAATATTTAAGCCTAAAAGTAAAAGTAAATGAAGTAGCAATAACAAGACCCTATTCCATATCATCCTCTCCTACTGATGCTTTGAATGGATTTTATGAAATTACTATTAGAAAAACTGATGATGGATTTTTAACACCTTATATTTGGAATAACTGGAAGGTTGGAACTAAAATTATTAGTTCTGATCCTGCTGGGCATTTCTATTATGATAATCTCCGAGATTTAAAGAATATTATTGGTATCGGTGGAGGATCGGGAATTACTCCATTTCGTTCCATGGCAAAAGAAATTGCAGAGGGAAAACTCGATATTAAACTTACTATAATATATGGAAGCAGCGAGGAAGATGATATTATATTCTACGAGGAATTAAAACAGCTTGAAAAAAAACATCCAGATAAGATTAAAGTTGTAATTGTCTTAAGCTGCGAGGAGGTAACTTTAGAAGGATGTGAGCAAGGATTCATCACTGCTGATATCATTAAAAAATATGTGAATATAGATACAAGTTCATTTTTTATCTGTGGACCACAGATAATGTATGATTTTGTTGATAAAGAAATTAGTAAGTTTAATTTACCATTAAAAAGAATTCGCAAGGAATTGTATGGAGAAGTAAAAGATGTCCTTAATTTACCTAATTTTCCAAAGGAGATTGCGGAAAAAACTTTTAAGGTAAAAGTTCATATCGGAAATCAAACGAAAGAAATTCCTGCAGTAGCTACTGAAACACTTCTTGTAGCAATGGAAAGGGCAAATTTAGCTCCACCTTCAATATGTCGTTCAGGAGAATGTGGACTTTGTCGTTCTTTATTGATAAATGGTGATTTATATGTGAGTCCGATAAATGATGGAAGGCGAGAAGCAGATAAGAAATTCAATTTCTTTCATCCTTGCTCATCATATCCAATTACTGACTTAGAAATTAAAATTCCAAGAAGTATATAAGTAATCAATAAAAGGTAAAGGAATTTATTTATATTCTTATACCTTTATTAAATTGTTTTTTTGTTTTTTTCTTTGACTAAATGATAAAATAAACTCTTTTATAGTTAAATGGATAATTTGTTATTAAATTACTACTCAAAAAAAGGTAAAAACTGATGAGTGATATCGGTCTTGATCAGAGTTTTAGTGAAACCTATGATGTAGTCGTAATAGGTGCAGGAAATGGAGGATTAACCGCGGCTGCTCAATTAGCTAAGGAGGGGAAAAAGGTATTATTACTCGAACAGCATAATTTACCTGGAGGATTTGCAACTAGTTTTGTAAGAGGACGCTTTGAGTTTGAACCTACTATGCATGTATTGGCTGCTTACGGTTAACCACCAAATTTAGGACCTGTTAGGAAAATGTTTGAAGAAGATTTTAATATTGACGAAGAGTTTTTTCCCGTTCCCGAAGCATTTAGGGCAATTTCATTAAATCCAGATGATAAATATGATGTAGTGATGCCCTTTGGGGTAGAGGAGACAATAAATAAAATTGAAGAAGAGGTTCCTGGTAGTAAAGAATCTGTTACAGAATTTATTAGGTTATGTAAAGAAGCTTCTGATGCAATAACATATATAGCTGAATCGGA
>SMTZ1_10010218_pt1 | contig 11441 bp, 8 predicted proteins | sample DeeMarSWOR136_30_FD_25667 | JGI IMG/M metagenome (IMG submission 25667)
CACTAAAGCCCAACTTGTGGCTATCCGCTTCTTCTTTGATGCCCTGTTTCCCTTCCTCTTTCTTTTTCTTGTCTCATTCGTGACCAAGCCCGCTCCTAAGCCTCATCTGGATAGGTTCTTTGCCAGGCTGCATACTCCTGTTCAGAAAACTCCTGAGGAAGAAAGGAGTGCGTTGGAAGATTCCTACAGGAATCCGGGAAAATTCGAAAAAGACAAGCTATTCCCTGGATCGAACTGGGAAATTCTCAAACCCACCAAGACCGATTATCTGGGATTTGGCGGAAGCTGGATTCTGGTGGGAGTGATCATCGTGCTGCTCTGGGTGATGACTTCGATAAAATAGGTGGTACAAAAATGAAAAAAAGAATCATAACAGTCCTGACACTCTCTTTTCTTTTTATTACAGCCGTTTTCTCTCAGACTTCCCTGTATTCTCCGGGAAAACTGGCCGGGGATAAAAATCTAAAGGATTCATTCATCCCTCCAGACCAAAAAGGAGTCCAAGAAGACTTCTGGAAAGTCGAGGATAAAATCCTTTTGTACCACTTTACACAGGGCAAAGGAAAACCCGTTCTTATTCTCCATGGGGGGCCAGGCATGCCTCCCTACAAACCCTGGAAAGGACTCGCATCGGTCAAGGGCTACAGCTTCGCCTATTATCACCAACGGGGATGCGGAAAATCCACACGGCCCGTGGATAAATTCGAATCTCAAAACTTTCTCCAGAACATGAGCATTCTGAATAAACTCCTGGGCATCAAAACCCAGTTGGCTGACATCGAGCGCATCCGCCATCTTTTAAAGCAAGATAAGCTCATTCTCATCGGTCATTCTTACGGAGCCTTCCTGGCCACACTCTATGCGTTTGAATTTCCAGAGCGAGTTGAGAAACTGGTTCTGATTTCACCGGCTGACATACTCTCTCTTCCTTCCACTCACGGCGGGATGGACCGGATGAGGAAACATCTGTCTCTGGAAGAGCAGGCTGAGTTCGATGCTTTTTTAAAAGAATACTTCAATTACGGAGCTATCTTCCAAAAAAGCGAGGACGAGTTAGCCAGAATAAACAGTGGTTTTGCAAAATTCTATGTGGCTGCACTCAGAAAAATAGGTGTTGGTTTGGCCGAGGAAACGGAAGAAACAAAAGGCTTGGGAGGATGGATGGTTCATGCCCTTTATCTTTCTCTCGGCATGAAATATGATTTAAGGGAATACGTCAAAAAAATAACTGCGCCAGTGCTGGTGATCCATGGTGCCCGTGATATTCAATCTGAAGCGGCCAGTCAGGAGTACGCCGCATTAGTTCAGAAGGGAATCTTCAAAGTGATGGCTGAAGCGAGTCACTTTGCATTCGATGAAAAACCTGAAGAGTTTGCCTCGTTAATCAGTGATTTTTTTAGCCGCTAATACCTGCATTTTTTGGCTTCATCCGCATACGCTTCGAGCAGTTCTACCTCCGCGTCGAAAAAATGGTCTGAAGGTGCCAGGATGAAGCCGCCTCCCTCGCCCGCTTCGTCAAAGCATCGGCGGACAGCACGCCTCGTTTCCTCAGGAGTGCAGTCTTTCAAGTAATGGAACTGGTCGAAACCGCCGATCATGCAAACTCTCTTCCCGATCCTCCTCTTCGCCTCGCTCAACTCCACATCTCCGCCCATGGCCGATGGCGTAAACGTCTCCATGGCATCCGGATTCATATCCACGATCATCTCCAGGATGGGCATCATGCCTCCGCAGGTATGGTAGACAATCCTCTGTCCCACCTGATGGGCCATTTCAATCAGCTCTGCATCATAGGGAGCGACAAATTGCTCGAAGATCTTTGGGGAAATGACTGTGGAGGAAGCATCGCCCCCACCGTGCTCGATAAGGTCGAACTTTGCGCCTTCTATGGATTGGACAAAATGCTTCTTTCTCTCCAACAAAATTCTTAAGAATGAATGGACCCATTCAGGATCATCAAAAGTTTCCAGGATTAGCTTTTCGATTCCATACAAGACGGCGGCATCCTGCCAGCAGCCGGGCTGCCCGTAGACATCGAACCCAGGCATGGAGCCGCGAATCATGCCTCGCTCACCGAACGAATCCGCTTCTTTATTGACCTCTTCGACATCACAGATCGGTATCGTGGCGTATTCGGCAAAGATATCAATATCTGACTTTTCCTTAATCATTCGTTCAGTCACCCAGGTTGTATGCTCACCACTCTTTAAGACCATGGAGAGAGTCTTATCCGGCGTGATGAATTCATACCGGATTGCCTTGTATTCCGGGTCAGGAAGATGTGTTGTTCTGATTTGCCAGTTATCCGAACAGATGCGAGGCGCTTCTAAAAAATCCAATTCTCCCTGTTCCGGGTCCAAGTATTCCCTCCGGGCAGGGTCAGGTGTATGGGCGATGACCCAATGGATAGGGTCCAGTCCGAACCGGTCGAAAAAATCCTGGCAAGACACTCCATTCATGTACGTTTTCAGAAAATACGGCATCATATGATGGGTCGTAACCGGAAGTCGGTCAGGTTTATTCCTGTCCAATGCTTTCAGGAACCGCTTTTTCGAAGTCATTGCCGTTTATCCATCCAACATCAATGTTTGACTCTACTTCCCCCCTCCTCCTCACCATGGATGGCAGGACTTGAAGAAAGAAAAAATCAATTCGAACATATCAATTCAAGAAAATCAATTGGTTCTCCTCCATTTTGTGCTTGTAAATGGTTAGATAGCATTCAGGGATGTCCTTGCTCCAGTCAGATTTTTCACGCCATTCCCTCCTCAACCTTCTCGGCCCTGCGGAACTCCGCATGTTTATCAAATCTAACGCCCGGATATTCCCCAATCATACTTGGCACCGCCCGATGTATTATGTCGTACTCAAACAGTCCTCGGGCCCGACTCCGTCGGCTTCCCTCAAGGTCGGCTCGGGAAGGCTAAATCTTCCAATGTCGCTTCATCCATCCCTGAATGCTATTCTAAATTATCTAAGTAACGTCTAGCCCACACAAAATGGAAGAGAACCATTTAAATAAACGGAGAGATAGTTGCATGGAAGAGAAACGACCTATTCATAAAAATATTTCAAGGCATATTTTCTGAAATCGGTCCCTTTCGATGACCGGGTATAGAGAAAATTGTTCCTGTCCATGTGTATGGCATGAGCCGGTTCAGGCAGAGTGAAAGTAGTCAAGTATTGACCATTTTCTCTGAGGACATAAACATCTCGATTGGCGTTTTCAGAGAGATGACCTCCCAAAACCAGTATGTATCCACGGTTGTCCAGAGCGATTGCCTTGTATGCGGCCTCAACAGGATATTCCTCGAAAGCGGGCCTTGGATCCTTCTCCTTTCGCATCCTCACCGTTCTCCTATCCAACAAGCTTTGAGTCCAGAGGATTTCTCCTTCGCTATCCAGCTTTTCAATCTTATCCTCCCAGTTGTAAGCAAGAACGAATTCTCCTCTTCTGTCCACCACAAAATTAACCATATTCATCATGGTCAGTCTTCTTCCTCTGGCATAAATTATATTTTCAGTCTCTTCCGTCTCAATATCATAAATGTATATGCAGTAGATGGCCCTTCCTTCTTCATATTCCCTCTTCAGAGCTGTAACGGCCATCTGCACATCAGAAATGACATGCATATCAGTGACAGTGAATGGGATGGGAATTTCCATTTCATACTCTAAGTCCTGGTTGTAAACAAGAATCCCGGGACTCGATACTTCAGAAACATACAGTTTCTTGTTGTGATATTTAATCAGACTGGGGCCCTGCAGCCCTACGGGCCTCCTGCCTTTCAGACCTGTTTCTTTTATGAATTCTCCGATTCTATCAAATTTCCTGATTAGATTATTTCTTAAATCAGTAATGTAGATATTATCTTCATCGTCCACTGTCAGTCCTGGACGCTGATAGAGCAAATCCTCATGTGAATCTCCGATCACGAGCACTTCTTCTATGTAGACACTCAACTGGGTCTGAGCAGATAAGATGATGAATAAGCCGAAAACCAGGGTGAGAACCAAACCTAATCTCAAACAGTTCATTCTTGACTTCACCCTGCCCATGCGATTCTTTCTGATTTTTATCCTTTCTTTCATTTTGCCACTAAATGAGAAACAAATTATCCTTATACTCAACGATTTTTCCAGCGTGCGCCTGAAAAGGACCAGCTCCATCTGACAGACAATCTCTGACTTATGGAGCCTCCTCTGTCTTATCTCACTATTCTCACCAGTGTCCAGATACCCAGGACCAGAAGCGATAGTGTGCTGTAGACCCATCGCGCACGCAGGCTGGGTAAGCCATCCACTTTCCGGCCCAGCCAGTATCCCAGCGGCACGACTCCGAAAGCGGCGGCGGCCACAAGGCTCCCGCTGATGAATACATGATCGAGCACCTTCGGTAAGCCGGTTGCAGTCCAGTATTCATTGCGAAGAATCCAAGTCATGACAAGAGCAAAAAGAGCATTCCCTAAATAGGCGCTGGTTATTCCTGTCAGGCTGCCTTTGAGAAAAAACTTGCGCCCTTCTTTCATCAAGAGAGAGGAGGCCAGGTCAAAAGCCATGCCGATAAAAACAATCCCCCAGATGTGACAGAAAAACGGGGCGGCGTTAACCATTCTGTACAGGGCAGCGACGCATCCTATGAGAGTCGAGGTGCCTGGTTTATTCAGAAACCCTCTCCCCAGAGACAAAATAACTAAGGCCCATACAGTCAGGAATACAGAAGCATAGGGCACGTTCAAAGCGTAGAACCCCTCCCCTGCGAGGACTTCACTCAGCCCCCAGAGCGAGGCGAAAAAAAGCAGCCAAACCAACTGCCATGGCCTTTTCATCTCGGTCTCCTTCTCAAGGTGGATAATTCACTCCAGCAGGATAACTTAGAACTATATATTGAAAAAAAGAAAATTTCCAGCTCAAATTTAGTTTAGGGGACGTTCCCCAAGGTACCACCTTAGCTCATAAATCCTAGTATTTTTGCTTTTTGTTCATAAAGTGATGGAGGGTGATGATTTTATTGGTCTAAGGTGGCACCTTGGGGAACGTCCCCATATTAATCTTGATATTTGTCTTTGAGTGTGTTTACAATCTATCATCCAAAAAGAACCAGCTTGACATGAATCCTCCTCCGCTTCACGGATACCACGGAAAAATCCTTACGATCGACCTGTCCGAAAGCCGAATCCAGAGCCAATCTCTAGATCCCAGGATGACAGAAGAGTACCTTGGCGGTAGAGGTCTGGCAACTCGTATCTTTATGGATGAGATCGATCCGAGATGTGATCCTCTTGGAGCAGATAGCACACTTATCATCGCCACATCCCCCCTCATCGGAACACGAGCGCCAACGGCCTGCCGCGGACACATGGTTTTCAAATCTCCTTTAACCGGATTAATCGGCAGCTCGAACTGTGGCGGCACATGGGCCAACTTTTTCAAATCCTCCGGATATGATGTTCTCGTCATCAAAGGAAGGGCCGCTGAGCCGGTGATGATTGATATCGGTCCGGATGAAATCGAAATTGTTCCGGCAAAAGACCTCTGGGGCTTGGATGCCCACAAAACAACCGAGAAGTTAACCGAAAAAAGCGAGCCGGGTAACCGCCCACGCATACTCTGTATAGGACCGGCCGGTGAAAACCTGGTTCTGATTTCTTCAGTCATAAATGATAAAAGTAGAGCATACGGACGTTCAGGTTCAGGGGCTGTTCTCGGCAGTAAAAATCTCAAAGCCATTCGAGTTTTCGGAAAAAAGAAAATCCAGATAAATGACAGTGAAAGATTCCAATCCGGGTTGGACCAGGCCCTTTATTTGATGAAGGCCGCTCCCATAACCAAACGCCTCATGCGGGAACTCGGCACTTCCGGGCTTCTCAAACTCATCGATATCATGGACATGCTGCCTCACAAGAATTTCCAGGACAACCTGCATAAAGACAATGACCTGGATAAAGTCTCAGGCGAGACACTTCAGAAAAAAATCCTTGAACGGCCGGGAGGATGTTTCGGCTGCCCGATAGCCTGCCAGCGCCATACGCGGCTTAAAGATAAAAAGGGCGAGGGACCAGAATACGAAACCATCGTGATGACCGGTCTGGACTGCGGGATCTATGACCTCGAAGCCATCACTCTCGCCAACTACCGCCTCAATGAGCTGGGAATAGACACTATCAGCTTTGGTGGAACATTAGCCAGCGCCATGGAGCTTTTCGAGCGAGGCCAAATCACTCCAGAAGAAACGGATGGTAATGAGCTCAATTTCGGTGATGGAGAAATCCTCAAGAAAATGGTTGAGCTCACGGCACACAGAAAAGGCATCGGAGACAAACTCGCAGATGGCTCTTTTCGCCTGGCCAGCGCATTTAACCATCCGGAATATTCGATGACCGTGAAAAAGCTGGAAATCCCGGCTTATGACCCCCGCGCTTCATTCACTCAAGCTTTAGGTTACATGACGTCTCCCACCGGCGCCTGCCACCTCAGAGGCGGCTATGCCGTCTCTCTGGCCTTTTTCGGGGGAACACGAGAAATTCCCCGCTTCAGCCTGCTGCAGTCCCCGATCGCCATCATGAACATGCAAAACCTCGGCATTATTCAAGACTGCCTGGGCATTTGCCGCTTCACAGGCTTTGCCTTTTCCACCGAACCCTGGTCTCGGATGGTGAGCGCAACCACAGGCTTGGATTTCTCAACATCCAGGCTGGAAGAGATAGCGAACAGGATCGCCACGATGGAGAGGGTATTCAACCTTGCCGCAGGAATGAATCCTGAAGAGGATACCTTACCCGAACGCTTTAGCGCCGAATCCATTCAAGTTGAAGGAAAAGAAATGCGTATTCCCAAAGAGGCTATGGAAAAAATGAAAATCGATTATTATCAAGTTCGGGGATGGGATAAACATGGAAAACCTCCCCAAACTCTTCTCAACTCTTTAAACAGAAAGGGATAGAGACCATGACAGCAAAGAAATGGAAAGCCAGCGAAGAGCTCATCCGCCTGTTCCAGGCTGTGGGACGGGCATCGCTCCTGTATGACATCCAGGACAGCCACAGCGGCAATATGGCTGTCCAGTGGAAGGACGAGAAGGGACAGATAAAAATGGCCGTCACTTCCACCGGATCCCAGAAGGGAGATATCGAGCCCAGTCAGATCTGCTTTCTCTCGCCTTCAGAGACTGACTTTGGATACTACAAAGCCTCATCTGAGACGGATATTCATGCCCGTATTCTTGCCCAAAAAGATGCCCAAGCCTCGATGCACTGCCATACTAAAGAGCTCATCATTGCCACGCTGGATGATGAAGATAAACCCAACCAGCCCGAGCCGTTTATCCCGATTGATCCTCTTGGTTATTATCACCTCGGAGGCCACGTGCCAGTCGACTGGTTTGCGGTCCCGAGTGGGTCTCCGGAGATGACGAACACGATTCCGGAACGGCTGGCCCATCATCCGGTTACTGTAGTTCAGGCCCACGGCGCTTTCTCAAGGGGCCGGACTCTCAAGGAAGCTTTTTTCTTAATCTGTGCGGCCAATAATTCCGGCGCCGTCGTCCGCCTCTCAAGCAAGCTGGGCCTGGATATCATACAACTGAGGCAAACCATTCAATCAGACCCTGATTCGCACTTCTCTTTTCCGCCGACCGAGTATTCGGTTGAAGGCGATGACATCTGTGAGTTTCCTCAGGAGGAAGAGATTGTCAGAGAATTTAAAAAAACCGGAGCCAGAATCTTTGAGTCCCGGCTGTCTCCATTCCATACAGGGTCGATATCGGTCCGCGGCGCCCGGACGATGCTCTATGCTCCCAAAGCCTCCATGCCGCGGGAAATCGGCGGACCGCTTGTGGAGATTCCCCTCACCCAAGAAAAGTCAGACCTTCCGGAACTCCAGGTTCACAAAAAAATCTATGCAGAGAGCAACTTCCAGACTATCATACACTGTTATATTCCAGAAGCAGAGGCCCTTTCCCTTTCACCAGGCCCGGAAGACGCGACTCCAATCGACCGTATCGTTCCGGTAGATGCCGAAGGGAGTTTTCTCTACCTGGTGATCCCGGTCCTTCCTCCCCGTCATGATTTCGAGCAGTTCCTGCGGCTCCTGCATGATTACAAGGTTGTCACGGTAAGAGGTGGCGGAGTGTGGGGTGTAGGGACCCAATCCCTTTCCGAAGTCCTCCACCATCCATCCTCAGTGCGCGAAATCTGCCTTTACCGTATTGGCGCACTTGAACGGGGACTCGACCTCAAAAAGATGGAACCCAAGAAAGCCAAGAAATGGTGAAAAAAGGGAGACAGAAGGACGTGCTCAAAAATTCCGCATAATCTATTCGAGCATTTAGTTCGTATAAACTATAAAATATTAGAAAAGGAGGGATGCAATTGACCGAAAAGATATCGAGAAGGAATTTTATTCACAAAAGCTTTGGTCTTGGTTTTGGCGCTTTTATGTTCAAAAATTTCTCCATCCAGAAATCCACTCAATTGCCTATGATTACTTCCAGCCATACAAATGAAACAGGCAAAAAGGCCCTGGAAACTGGCTGGAAAATCCTGACCGAAGGAGGCTCTGCCCTGGATGCCGTAGAGAAAGCCGCCAATGTAATTGAGTTGGATGCGGAAGGACTTGGAGTGGGTTATGGAGGACTCCCCAATGAGGATGGTGTGGTTCAGCTTGACGCGTCAATAATGGATGGGAAGACCTATTCAGCGGGATCTGTCGGCTGCCTTGAAAACATTAAAACTCCCTGCTCTGTGGCCCGCATCATCATGGAACACACAGACCATGTGATGCTCGTGGGTAGAGATGCTCTGGAATTTGCAAAGAGGTGGGGGTTCAAAGAGGAAAATCTCCTCACTGAAAAAGCCCGGAAGATCTGGCTCAGATGGAAGGAACGATTGAACGACAGGGATGATTGGGGGACTCCAGAGCACTTGAAAAATGAATATAGGGAAAAACCTGAATCCACTCATTCTATTGATATCGAACAAATTACAGGCACAACCAATGTCCTTGCCATTGATAAAAATAACGACATCGCCGGCGTGACGACGACAAGTGGCCTCAGTTATAAAATTCCCGGGCGAGTTGGCGATTCTCCGATTATCGGAGCCGGGCTTTACGTCGACAATGAAGTCGGTGCAGCCGGTGCCACGGGAAGAGGAGAAGACGTCATCAAATCATGCGCTTCATACTACATAGTTCTGCGGATGAAGGAAGGAAGATCTCCGCAGCAAGCCTGTGAAGACGCCTTGAGAATGATTGTCGATAAATACAAAAAAATCAGTCCGAAATTCTTCCCCGGAGAACATTTCATCGCCATCAACAAAAAAGGAGAATATGGCAGTTCGCAGAAATAGAATAATCCCGGAAATCCCGTATAACAGAAAAAGGGGACAGTCCCCTTTTCATAAAGAAGGGGGACAGTCCCTCTATTCTTAAGCATAAGGACTAAAAGGGACAGTCCCCAAAAAAGGGGCCTGTCCCCTTTTTTTCTTTTTTCTTAACTTCGCTTGCTCGTGACTTCTGCCTCATAATGCTCTATTTCCTCAATCCATGACTCTCCGGAAGGGATATCCATCTTCAAACAGAAATAATCCCAGACAGCACCGATAGGCATCGTTTTGAGCTCGTCCAGGAGCGCCAAACGGGCAAAATAATTCCCGGCGTCTTCGAACTCTTGAAGCTTTTTCCGGGGCTCGAGAAGAGCAATCAACACGCTTTTCAGAGTAGCCCTGGCCCCGATTACCAACGCGCCGACACGATTCATGCTCGCATCAAAAAAATCAAGAGCAAAATGGACCCGTTCCAGGACGTTACTTCTGACAATCTCTTCAGACAGGCTTCTCACTTCATCATTCAGGCTGACCACATGGTCGCTGTCCCAGCGCACGCCCCGGCTGAAATGGAGGAGGATTTCTTCAGAAAACTGCAGGATGGCAGATATTTTGTCAGCTACCGATTCTGTGGGATGATAATGTCCCAAGTCAAGACAGAGCATGATTCCCTTCGATAACGCGTAACCCATGTAAAACTCATGGGAACCGACGACAAAAGACTCGCTGCCAATGCCAAATAATTTACTCTCCACCGCATCCTTCATCTCTGAGGAACTGTATTTCTCGGCATAAATCTCATCCAGAGCCTCTTTCAGCAGCGCGCGATGTTTCCAGCGGTCCACAGGGCTATCTTTTGTGCCGTCCGGAATCCAGAGGTTGTGGATGCATGGACTCTCTAAGGACTGCCCCATATGGGCGCTGATTTTTCGGCAGCGCTTAATGTGTTCGATCCAGAATCCACGGGTCTTTTTATCCTTGCTGCTCAGAGTGAACCCAGAATCTGCCCTGGGATGGGAAAAACAGGTTGCGTTAAAATCAAGCTTGATGTTCCTCTTTTTGGCCCAGTCTATCCAGCTTAGATAGTGTTCCGGCTCTATTTCGTTCCGGTTGACAGGCTTTTCTTCGAAATCTCCGTACATGGCGTGCAGGTTCAGCCGTTTCGGTCCAGGTATCAGGGAAAAGGCTTTATCCAAATCCATCTGGAGCTCTTCGAGTGTCCTCGCTCTCCCTGGATAACTGCCTGTTGCCTGGATCCCGCCACTTCCGGACTGTGAATCTGACATCTCAAACCCGCCCACGTCATCTCCCTGCCAGCAAGGGAGGGAAAGAGAGACCTTTCCCAATGTTTGAATGGCTTTATCCGTATCGACACTTAAATCGGCATACTGCTGTCTGGCAAAAGTGTAAGCATCTTTAATTTTTTCTGCATTCATTCCTGACTCTCCTCAACACAACCTTTCTGAGGTTGAATCCTTCAACGGATTGATAAAACGGTCGTTCATTTGCACTTATCATACAACTTTTATCCTGTCAACACGAAGACAGACTAAAAAACATATTAGAAAAAAGGTATGATATGATAAAGATAAATGCTGGGTAGCGAGACCTGATGCCGCTTGGCAAAACTGCGATGCGGAAAGAAACGATGATCCCCCGGGAAAGATGGCTGGCGGTCCTCAACCGCCAGAAACCCGACCGTGTTCCCATGGACTACTGGGCAACCCCCGAAGCCACTGAAAAAACCATGGCCCATCTCAACTGTCACAGCAAGAGGGAGATGTTGGAGAAACTCCACGTGGATTTTGCGGTGGAGGTCAAGCCAGCATATGTGGGCCCTTCTGTCCCTGCGCAGCATGATGAATTCGGGTGCACGTATCAAAACGTTCCCTATGGAACAGGAGAATACGAGGAATGTGTGTTCCATCCCCTGGCTCGATTCGAATCTGTCGAAGAGATCAAGCGGTCCTACACCTGGCCTGACCCGGACTGGTGGGACTACAGCGGGATAAAAAAACAGCTCAAGGGAAACGAAAGATATCCCATACTGGGCGGAAACTATGAACCTTTTCTGATTTACAAGAAGCTGCGGGGAGAGGAACAGGCTTACATGGACAT
>SMTZ1_10006878_pt1 | contig 11440 bp, 10 predicted proteins | sample DeeMarSWOR136_30_FD_25667 | JGI IMG/M metagenome (IMG submission 25667)
CCTTTTCCCGTCTGGAATTAAATATGTCGCTTTAAAGTATAGCATACCCCTTAGCAGGCAGCAATATTGAAGGTGAGCACTTGACAAACGGATAATCGGCTGTTACACTTACCACAAATAATCGCGTAAAGGCTGAGAACAGGATTAGTAGTCTCCAGAGCGGGGCTCAGAGAGTCGGGTAAGGTGTGAGCCGATGTCAGCGCCGGAGATGAATGGACTTGGGAGCCGCAAACCGAAAGCTTTCATCGCAAGTAGGCTTTGTCGCAGGGGAAGCGTTATCATATCCTAGGGTATCGTCCTTCCACAGAAGGGCTGTACCTGAGAAAGATGGTCAGCCAATTCTTTCCGATTCGTGACCAAGAAGGGTGGTACCGCGGAAGCAGCCCCCGCCCCTTCCAGGGTGGGGGTTTTTTAATTACCAAATAACAAAAAGGGAGATGCTGCCATGGCAACAATTTTTTGCCGGTGGCCCCTCGGGGCCATATGATAAACCGATGAGGATAAAACCTTAGAAATAATTCAGAAAGGGGAAAACAATGGAGAGAACCAAGTTTATACTAGACGAAAAAGATATGCCAACCAAATGGTACAATGTGTTGCCCGACCTTCCCGAACCGCTGCCAACAGTCTATAATCCAGCCACACTTAAGCCGGTAACCCCGGACGACCTGAAGCCGATTTTCCCTATGGCCGTAATCATGCAGGAATTCAGCCCGGAGCGCTACATTGAAATCCCGGAAGAGGTACAGGCTGTCTACCGCACCTGGCGGCCAACGGTTCTGCACCGGGCACACCGACTAGAGAAAGCACTGGACACGCCGGCAAAAATCTTCTACAAATACGAAGGGACCAGCCAGGCCGGGAGCCACAAGCCCAATACCGCCGTCGCTCAGGCCTACTACAACAAGCAAGAGGGCATCAAACGAATAACCACGGAAACCGGTGCCGGCCAGTGGGGCAGTGCTCTGGCCATGGGCTGCGCGTTCTTCGGTATAGAATGCAAGGTTTACATGGTCAAGGTCAGCTTTAACCAGAAGCCCTACCGCCGCATCCTGATGGAGACCTGGGGAGCCACGTGCGTAGCCAGCCCCAGCAAGGATACAAAAGCCGGGCAGGCTATACTGGCCGAGGACCCCGATTCTCCCGGCAGCCTGGGAATCGCCATCAGCGAGGCCATAGAGGATGCCGCTACCCACGATGATACCAATTACTCTATCGGCAGCGTCGTCAACCATGTCCTGCTGCATCAGACCATCATCGGCGAAGAAACACGGCTGCAAATGGAGATGGCCGATGCTTACCCGGATATCATCGTCGGCTGCGTCGGCGGTGGTTCCAATTTCGCCGGTCAGTTCCTGCCCTGGATAAGAGATAAGCTCAGCGGGAAGAAACCGGATATGCGCATCATCTGCGTGGAACCGCAGGCCTGCCCTACTCTGACCAAGGGCCCCTACGCCTATGACTTCGGCGATACCGCAGGCATGGCGCCCATACTGAAGATGTACACCCTGGGACATACCTTTGTGCCACCACCCGTCCATGCCGGCGGACTGCGCTATCACGGCATGGCGCCCATCATCTGCCATCTATATAACCTGGGCTTAGTTGAAGCCAGGGCCGAGCATCAGAAGGCCGTCTTCGAGGCCGGCGTACAGTTTGCCCGCACCGAAGGCATCGTCACCGGGCCGGAGCCCTGCCACGACCTCCGAGTGGCCATTGACGAAGCCATCAAATGCCGTGAGGCCGGGGAAGCAAAGACCATCCTGATTGCGCACAGTGGCCACGGTCACTTTGACCTGGCTGCCTATGATGAGTACCTTTCCGGCCGGATGCAGGACTACGCGTATCCTGAGGATAAGGTGAAAGAAGCGCTAACTCACCTGCCCAAGATACCTTCCGCCTGAAGTCCATAAAATGCGGGGGACCGATTTATACCCGGCCCCCCGCTGCTTGTCCCACCGTATAAGCTATGTTACAATTTATATTGTAATGCGGCGAACAAAACCAGGCTTAATACTGACACTGTTAGTTACCATTTTTGTACTGGCCCTGAGCATTGGCTGTGCTGTACCTCAAATTGAGATAACTCCGGCACCGGCGCCCAGTCCAGCACCAGCACCGACGCCGGCAGAACCTCCCACACCCATCAATCCCACCTGGACTCCACCACCCACCACACAATCAGCAAATGCCAGCCTGACATTGCCCAACATCGCTGACGTCGTCGCCAGAGTAAAGCCATCAGTCGTCGCCATCACCACTGAGGTAGTTTCTCTAGATTTTTTCAACCGCCCGTTCACTCAGCAAGGAGCCGGCTCCGGATGGATTCTGGATGAAAGCGGCATCATTGTGACCAATAACCACGTTATCGAAGGTGCCAGCACCATCACGGTTACCATGGATGACGGCAGCACGTTCACCGTTGACCAGAGCTCCGTTTTTACCGATGGACTGAATGACCTGGCCGTTATCAAAATTGAGGCGCAGGACCTGCCCGCGGTAACCGTCGGCGATTCCTCCACCCTGCGGGTGGGGAAGTGGGTAGTAGCCATCGGCAACGCTCTCGGCCAGGGCATACGGGCTACTGAGGGAATAATCAGTCGCCAGGGGGTTGCCATACCGGTGGCTCCGGGACAGACTCTGTACGACCTCATCGAGACCACCGCTGCTATAAACCCCGGCAATAGTGGTGGTCCACTGGTTAACCTAGCTGGAGAGGTAATTGGCATCACCAGCGCCAAAATCGCCACCGTCGGCGTTGAGGGCATGGGCTATGCCATCAGCACAGAAACAGCCATCCCTATCATCGAGGAACTGGTCACCAACGGCTATGTTATTCGCCCATGGCTGGGAGTTGTCCTTTACACAGTAGACCAGTTTGCCATCGCCAGGTATGAACTGGCGGTAGAAAGCGGCGTCCTGATAACTCAGTTGGTTCAGGACAGCCCTGCTGATAGAGCCGGACTCAAACCCGGTGACGTCATTACCCGTTTTGCCGGCAAAGAAATCGCCACTGCCGGAGATATGATAAGAGCGATTCACCTCTCCGAAATAGGACAGAAAACAACGTTAACTTACTGGCGTGGCAAGGCAGAATACAACACAGAAATAACACCCATTGAGAGCCCACCGCGTTAGCTAGCCCAGCTTCTTAACCCCGACGGATAACTCGTGACCCTCCAGCTTAAAGCTTTCCATGTAAGCTCCTTCTTCTGGAGCTCCATCTACAAGCTGTTCGGAGAGTGTTTCCTGCCTGATATAGTCCGCAGAATCGGTGAATACGCTCTTTATATAATCATCTCCCTGATAGTAGGTGATGATATGGTCCGCTATTTCAAACCCCGCTGAGCGCCGCATCATCTGTAAACGGCGCACTATTTCACGCGCCATGCCCTCCGCTGCCAATTCCGGAGTAATATCAGTATCCAGCATTACCAGCACATCACCTTCGGAGGCAAGAGGCCACTCTTTGTGCTTGGTCACCGGCATATCATCGACCACTTCAAGCTCTTTCACGTTGACCTCTTCCATAACCTGCGAAGCGAGGTGCTTGAGCGCCCGCTTCTGCCGCTCGGAGGCAACCTTGATTAATATCCGGGACAACGGCTGGCGGACTTTGATTCCAGCATCGCTACGGGCAGCCCGGCCCAGGCTGGATACCCGCATAATCAGACGGACATCAGCAGCCAGATGCTGGTCAATCTTGTCCATATCCGCCACCGGGAAGTCAGTCAGGTGCACGCTTTCCGGCTGGTCCGGGGATACGGAACAAACCAAGTTCTGATACATCTCCTCAGCAACAAAGGGTGTGAACGGGGCCAGCAGCTTGGACACCGTCACCAGGCACTGGTAGAGCGTTGTATAGGCAGCCAGTTTATCCGCATCATTCTCGCTCTTCCAGAAACGTCTTCGGCTCCGCCTGACATACCAGTTTGATAAGTCATACACGAAGGCCTCTATCTTTCTCCCCGCACCGCTGGGGTCATAGTTCTCCAGCCCGCCGTCAACATCAGCCACCAGTTGATTAAGCTCGGAAATAATCCAGTGGTCGAGCTCGGAACGGGAGAGGACTCCTTCTGCGCCCGGAGTGAACTGGTCAATATTGGCATAATTGACAAAGAAAGAGTAGATATTCCACAGGGTCAGCAGGAAGCGACGGGTAACCTCTGACACCATATCGGCGCTGAAACGGCGTACGTTTCCAGGTGGCGATGAGGTGAAGAAATACCAGCGGAGAGCATCAGCACCGTACTTGTTTATCACCGCATTCGGCTCAATGACATTACCTCTGGCCTTGCTCATCTTCTCACCCTTGGCATCCAGGATGTGGCCCAGACAGATGCAGTTCATAAAACAGGGGCGCCCGAACAGCAGGGTGGAGATGGCGTGCAGGCTGTAGAACCAGCCGCGCGTCTGGTCAACCGCCTCACAGATATAGTCCGCCGGAAAGCGCCCATCCGCAAGCAGTGTCTCATTCTCAAATGGATAGTGTACCTGAGCCACCGGCATGGCACCAGAGTCAAACCAGCAGTCTATAACCTCAGGCACCCTTCGCATGGTGTCGCCGCACTGCGGGCAATCATAGGTCATATCATCAACGTAGGGTCGGTGCAGGTCGAGTGGCTCCTTCAGGCCTTTGAAACCTGGTTTGCCTTTTAAGTCATCAACGCCGCCGGCACACTCCCGGTAATCGCACGACTTACAGCGCCAGATGGGCAGCGGTGTGCCCCAGTAGCGTTCGCGGGAGAATGCCCAGTCAACATTATTCTCCAGCCAGTCGCCAAAGCGACCGTACTTGATATGTTCGGGATACCAGTTTATCTGATTATTCCCGGAAATGAGGCTGTCCTTCACTGCGGTCGTCTTGATATACCAGCTCTCTTTCACATAGTAAAGCAGCGGGGTGCTGCACCGCCAGCAGAAGGGATAGGTATGGCGAATGGTCTCACTGCGATAGAGCAGTCCCTTCTCCCTCAGTTCTTCCAGCACCGGCGCATCGGCGTCTTTAACGAATTTACCAGCGAAGGAATAGTTGCCGATGAGATTCCCCTGCAAATCCACCTGCTGCACAAAATCCAGGCCCTGCTCTTTTCCAGCTTCAAAGTCAACCTCACCAAAGGCCGGTGCCACATGCACGATGCCGGTCCCGTCTTCCATAGAAACGAAGTCGGTAGCAATTACCCGATAGGTCAAATCTTTATCCGGCTCCTGCGGGAAAAGTTCCGCGCCGCTCCCAAAACGCCGGCGCTCCACTCCAAATTCGTGGGGGTTAAAAAGCGGTTCATATTCCACCCCCACCAGATAACTGCCCTCCACCTTCATCATAACTTCATTGGCACCCAGCCCTACAGTCTCGCGCAGAGCGTCCGCAAAGATAAGATACCCGCCATCAGCTTCCACGACGGCGTAATCAGCGTCCGCGTCCACAGCGAGGGCAGTGTTGCCCGGCAATGTCCAAGGCGTCGTCGTCCACGCCAGAAAATAGGTATCTTTGCTTGAAGCAAGCCGAGACAGCTTCTGGCTTATCTCGCCTTCCCTTCCTGTCCACCGCGCGACCCTGAATTTTATATATACCGAAAGGTCTTCCGTATCATCCTCATAGCCAAGCGCCACCTCGTGCGAACTGAGGGATGTGCCACAGCGGGGACAATGCGCGGCTGTCTTGTAGCCCAGGTAAACCAGACCTCTGTCCCACATCTGTTTTATCGCCCACCAGACCGTCTCAATGTAGTAGTTCTCCATGGTAACGTAGGGGTGCTCAAGGTCACACCAGTAGGCGATGCGCTCGGTCAGCGCGTTCCAGTCTTTCAGGTACCGGAAAACACTATCGCGGCAGCGAGCATTGAACCTGTCAATGCCATATTCCTCAATCTGAGTTTTGCTGGAAAGACCGAGCTCTCTTTCCACTTCCAGCTCTACGGGAAGGCCGTGCGTGTCCCAGCCGCCGATGCGCGGTGTGTAGTAGCCTTTCATTGCCCGGTGGCGTGGAATGATATCCTTGAAAATGCGGGAAAGAACGTGATGTATTCCAGGGCTGCCGTTGGCCGTGGGCGGACCTTCGTAGAGACTGAAGCGGGGACCACCCTGTCGATTCTCCACACTACGCTCAAAGATTTTATTCTGCTTCCACCATCTGAGGAGTTTCTCCTCAATTTGCGGAAGGTCAAGCTGGCTGCTCACCGGACGGAACATTATGCTTAACTCCCTATAAAATATTAATCCCGCCCCCTAGGGACGGGAAAAGTTTACCCGCGGTACCACCCTATTTCCCCGATTGCTCGGGGCACTTTGTCAGGGCACTTTCTCATGCCCTCGTCTCATATAACGGCTGACGCCGCCGGCCAGGCCTACTTAGTCTCAATCTCCACATAACTACTGTTCGGTTGGCAGCTCGGGAGTGATTTTCGGGAAGTCGTTCACGTCTGTTCCCACCGCACCAGACTCTCTGGGTGACCGTAATCTCCCCTACTCTTCTCCGTCAAAGCTTTTACGGCTAAAGGTTAGCACACTTCCAGAGGCAAGTCAATTTGACGGCAGTACCTTCGGCACAACGACCACCCGTCGTGCTTCATCCTCTCCCCTGCTCTCGGTGATTACTTCTGGGTGGTCCGCAAGCGTCATATGAATGACTCGCCGGTCAAAGGCAGACATTGGCTCCAGAGCAAATGGCTCTCTCTTCTGCGTTACCTGCTCGGCAATTCTCAATGCCATGGTCTGTAACGCATTGCAGCGACGTTGCTTATAGCCTTCAACATCGATGACAATGGGCAACCATACGTTCTTTTGATGGCCAACGATAATCCGCACCATATACTGAAGGCAGGACAAGGTCTGCCCTCTCCGACCGATAAGAATGCCCAGGTCATCACCCTCCACATTAAGCGTTATGGAGCTTGGTATCTCGGCCCCGCTTTCCACCAGCACTTCATGCGTCGGATTCACCGAAGCCGGAATCCCCATCAGGTCAAGCAAGTTCTCCAGGATGTTTCGTGCCACCTCAGCAACTTCGCGTTCTTCCTCTTTCATTAAGACTACCTCTGCTTTGGGCGTTTGCTCTTCTTCGAATGGCGCTTCATGGCTCTCAGGCTCGGTTGATACCTGTCAGACAATTTGCCTTCCTTTTTTGACACCTCGGCTTCGACGATGTCCGCACCAACGTCAGCACCAATATCAGACTCGGATGCTTCGTAATCAGCCTCCTTTTCTTCCACCCTAGCAATGCGCTTTATGTACTTTTTATCTCGTCCCGTCGCTTTTTCTGCCGCTTGAGAGGACAGTCCTCCCCACCCGCCAGTAATGAAGTACTGCGTGCCAATCTGGATGAGATTTGAAACCACCCAGTAGAGCGCCAGTCCACTTGGGAACTGCATGGTAATGAAAGCGAACATCAATGGCATCATCCACAACATCATCTGGCTCTGTGCCTGCTGCCTGGCGTCACCCGTTCGCGGCGTGACCATTTTCTGCGACAGCCACATCGTTCCCCCCACCAGAATCGGCAGCATCAGATATCGGTCCGGAACGGCCAGGTCCAGCCATAGAAAGCGGCTGTTCAGTGGCACCAGAGAAAACACCTGCGGCCACGATGTATACAGATGCCCGGAAAGCTTCAGGAAATCCTCAGGGGTAACTGCCAGAACACGGATAATCGACTGAAAAAGGGCTATCCAGATAGGTAGCTGGACAAGCATGGGCAGCAGACAGCCAGCGGGATTGACGCCGGACTCCTTATAGAGTCGCATCTGTTCCTGCGCCAGTTTCTGCTTGTCCCTGCCATATTTCTGCTGAAGCTCGGCCATTTTTGGCTGCAGCTCCTGTAACGCCTTGGTCGACCTTGTTTGCTTGAGGGTAAGCGGCATCGTTATCCCGCGCACAATAATGGTGAGCACAATTATCGATAGTCCGAAATTATTGAACAAAAAGCCGGACACGACGATAAGGACATTTATCATCGGCGATAGTATGATTAAATCCCAGATTTCGCCAACCAAAATAACCTACCTCACTCGCTCTCCAATTCAAGACTCCACTGTGTGGCGCCGGAGCGGGCATTTACCGCGTGGAGAACGTCATCAGCACTGTGAATATAAATAACACCATCGCTGGCAGCCAAGGGCGCGAAAATCTCTTCTTCCAGTTTAACCAGCGCTTTTTTCTGCCTGGTACCAGCGTCCAGAGAATACACCTGCCCCGCCTCTACAGCCACAATAACGCTGCCGTTAGCCAGAACCGGGGAAGAACTCAACGGGCTTTCCAAGTCAAAGATGACCAACTTTTCACCATTTTCAGCTTTCAAGGCATGCACCTTCCCATCCACTGAACCAGCGTAGATAATGCCACCATCGGCCAGCGGACGTGACCAGAACCAGTTGTCGGCCTGATATTTCCAGCGCAGGCTGCCGTTACCCTCATTCAGAGCATAAAGATGCCGGTCAAAAGAGCCGAAGTAAACTGTACCATCGTATACCAGGGGGGTACTGACAATTGCGCCCTCAGTTGTGAACTCCCACTTAATGGTACCGTCAGCCACATTCACCGCATATAGCTTTTTATCAAAGGAGCCTATATAAACCGTATCGCCATTAACCGCCGGTGTCCCCCATATTTTCCCCCCGGACTCAAATATCCAGAGCTCGTCGCCGGTGGCAGCATCGAGGGCGTAGAGCTTGCCGTCGGAGCCGCCGAAATATACTTTATCCCCCGCAGCTACTGGCCCGCCCACAATCGGTTCCAGCTCATCTTCCCGCGGGTAGACCCAGCGCAAGGCGCCCGTCTCCCTGTTTATGGCATACATCTTACCGTTATAGCCGGTAATGTATGCCAGCTCCGCTGTAACCGCCGGTGTTCCGTAAATTGCCACCGCCTGCTCCCCCGGGGAACAACCGAGAAAACCACCTGTCTGCTTCTGCGTGAACTTTAAATCCCAGAGGCGCTCCTGGGTGAACTTGTCAATAGCGACCAGTTTACCATCCATTGAACCCAGAAAGAGAACCCCATCTGTAACGGAAACTCCAGACCAGCCTCTCGGTATACTCTGGGCTTGTCGGCACGAAGGTACGGCCAGCCCACTGGCCAACGCCAGGAGCAACACTGCCAGAATCAGCACCTTACCTATCGTTCGCTTTTGCAACAATTGCTTCGTACTCCCAGTCCTGCTTCATAAGCATATAAGGATTAAATAGCCCTGCAATCACGGCACCGGGTCATAGCCCCCTTGATGCAAGGGATGGCAGCGGCTGAGACGTTTCACCCCCAGCCAGACTCCCTTAATCAGCCCGTATCTGGCAATAGCCTCACTGGTATACTGAGAACAGGTGGGGGCAAATCGACAGGAATGCAACGTGACTTGGGATATGGTTATCTGATAAAGCCTAATTAGACCTAAGGCCAATTTTTTCATAATTCTCAACCAGTAAGCTGGCTCGCGACAGCAAATCCTCAACTGCCGCCGCGAGTTCAGCATAATTAACACCAGCAGTGTGTGACCTGGCGATTAAGATAATATCCCACCCTCTTTGCAGGGAGGTAACCCGCATAATTTCACGGAGCAAACGTTTCACCCGATTTCTCATGACCGCTTCGCCTACGCGACGCCCCACCGAAAAACCAAATCTGGAATATGTGAGTCCGTTAGATAGCGCTTTCATCACCAGCAAATTATTCGCCCACGACCTGCCTTTGTTATAGACCAGCGCATACTGCACCGGCTTCTTCAGGTACTGCTCACCCCTCACTTCACACGCCCCCTATACAACCGGCTAGCCACGTATTACACGACCGTTAATCTCTGGCGGCCCCTCAATCGCCTTGCTTTCAAAACGGCGCGTCCGCCCCGTGTGCTCATTCGCGCCCGGAAACCGTGCTCTCTCTTCCTGGGAATGCTCTTTGGTTGATACGTTCTTTTCGGCATTTCAGTTCACCACAATGAGTAATAACTTTCTTCTCTCTTTCTTCCGGGAAATTAAGTGGAAACGTCGCTGCTTATCGTCGCCATCAGTTAGCCAACCGCATCCGATTCGTGCATATGAACCGGTGACTGCGGCAACAAAGCCAGGTGACGAGCTCTTTTGATTTCCCTGGCCAGAAGGCGCTGATGCTTAGCACAGGTACCGCTTCTACGGCGCGGCGCTATTTTTCCTCTATCGGTAATGAAGTGAAGTAACTTTTCCGCATTCTTATAATCTATGACCTGCGCTTTGTCCACACAAAACGAACATACCTTGCGCTTAGGCACATACCTCGGTTTGGTCCATCTTCTAGTCCTTGGTGCTTCCCTCGCTTCTGCCATTCGCAACCCTTTCAACTTTAGTTAGTATCTAATATCTAAAATGGAACATCGTCCGGTTCCAGTTCGGCACTATCACCCTCGTCGAATTTGCCACCGCTATGAACCCCTTCTTCCACCTTTTCTTCGGGGAGCGGTGATGTCCCTCTACGGTCAAGGAATATCACTTTGTTGGCAATTACCTCTGCCCTTGAATGCTGCTGGCCGTCCTGCCCCTCCCAGGTGCGGGTATGCAGCCTGCCTTCGGCATAAACCAGCCGCCCTTTGGCCAGGAATTGATTGCACTGTTCGGCAAGCTTGTTCCAGGTTACCACGCTGAACCACTCCGTCTCCTGCCTGCGCTCTCCCTCGGGAGTCGTAGATACCCAGTTTGTGGCCACACGGAACGAGGTTACAGGCTTTCCATTGGGAGTGAATCGCATTTCCGGCTCCCCACCGACATTCCCAATTATGGTCACTTTATTAAGACTTGGCATGGCTCCCTCACTCCTTTTACCCCTGCTCCTTCACAGAGACGCCAGGGTAACCCCCCGATTTAACCACCAACCTTTAACAACAGGTGCCGTAAAACGTCCTCCGATATATTCAGGTTTGCGTCCAGTTCTTTAGCCCAAGCGGGTCTCATCCTGCATCGCGTTAGCACGTAATTGCCCTCCAAGCTACGTTTGATTGGATAGGCCAGCTTTCGCTTACCCCACCGCTCTTCCTCGGATATGACTCCACCTCTACCGGTGATGAACTGGTTTACATTTTTGAGCGTGGCTTCAAGGGCGTCCTCACCGACTTCAGAACTGACTACTAACACCAGCTCGTAGTCCTGTAACTGTTCCGCTTCTGCTTTTATTTCTTCTTTCTTATTCTTGCTTATCGCCATTTCCCAATCCAGTAAATTTTCTCGAACATTATACCACAAACGGCAGGTACCGACAATGCGCTACCAAACCAGCCATTTTACCATACTATCCGTCATTTATCATCACCTGAAGGACAAATTTGACATAGTATACCACCTTTGTTAGACTTCTAGTTAGGTGCAGAGGAATAATACACCCGCACCGTCCTTTTGTATCATCAGATGGCCCCGTGGTGTAGCGGTCTAACATGCCACCCTGTCACGGTGGAGATCAGGGGTTCAAATCCCCTCGGGGTCGCCAG
>SMTZ1_10006879_pt1 | contig 11440 bp, 11 predicted proteins | sample DeeMarSWOR136_30_FD_25667 | JGI IMG/M metagenome (IMG submission 25667)
TAACCAATTTATTATATTATTGGTATCAATAATACTTATTTGCATAGGTGCTGTATTGATAATATATTACACCCAGATAATAAAGCATGTAGATTACATGGACATGGATGTGACAACAGGAAGCTATATTGGATTTAACCTGGACCCAGATGCAATGCATTTTGGTGTTTTAGGACCAGGAAGAATAGCAAAAAGAGAGCTGGTAATTGAAAACAATTTCAATAAAGAAGTATTAATAATCATAAAAATAAAAGGAAACATATCTGACATGATAACCATATCAGACAATAATTTCATACTAAATCCAGGACAAAACAACACAGTTACCTTTGCCTGCCAGATACCACAAGGCACCCCAGACAATACAACCTATGCTGGCAGGATAAAAACCATATTCAAAAGAAGTTAAAATGGAAAATAAAATACTAGTAATACTCACCCTCATCTTTGTATTTATCACTATCTTTAACAGCTATACTATCCACAATGCCATTACAGGCAGGCCAGTTGGCACAGTTAGCTTGACTATACTTCCAGAATGTACTATAGGGATAAAACAAGGATGGAATTATGTTTCATTATGCGCCTTTCCCCAAAACACCTCAATCTCCTCTATCTTGTCAGGCCTTAATTACCGCTATGTTGCAGTCTGGGATGAATCTGCCCAGGAATTTGAAATATACTCGCCAAGGTCAGCAAGCCCTTCTTTTGATGCATGGGATGCAAACAAGTCTTATTTTATTTATTATTATAATGCAAGCCCGACAACCCTGACTATTGCTGGAATGCCGTATAATGATTTAAATCTCAGCCAGATACAAGGATGGAATCCTCCAACCTACCCCTACCTATTAACAACCAACATCCTGAAATATCTAAACTCAATCAATGACTCCTATCGTTACATGGTCAAATGGGATTATGCTCCTCAGGAATTTGTAATATACTCGCCAAGGTCAGCAAGCCCCCCATTCACAACCATAAGCCAGGGACAAGGGCAATTTATACTGATGACCAATGCAGATATATTAGAATATAACAAATCAGCACTTGGCACACCATAAATTTATAAATAATATTAGATTTAAAATAAAAATGCAGATAAAAGGGGTTTTATTAGGACTGGTATTATTTACCTTTATCTTAATAATCATAAACTCTGCAGATTCTGCTTTCTTAGGAACATGCGAAGGCTATGTCTTTAATTCAAGCAGCCCAGTTCCAGGAGCAACAGTGAATATAACTGTTGATAACTGCACTTCTCAAAACTGCTGGCAAACAACCACCTCTGACTCAGGAGGATATTTTGTTGTTATTAACCTAAAGCTGGATAAAAATGGAAATGTAACTGTTTATGCAAATAAAAGCAGTGTATGCGGTTCAAACACAGGAACAGCTGATAACTACCATGCAGCATATGTAAATGTAAGCCTGAATACTGCATGTGGAAACAATCCGCCTTCAGCACCAGCTTTAACAGACCAAGCACACACAACAGCAGCATCAGTTGCCCTAACCTGGACCTCTGGCACAGACCCAGAAAACCACACAACCTATGATGAATACAGGTTTAATTACACAGGCATCATCACCAATGCAACCTCTCCTCAAGTTGAATCCTTGTCAGGAATTGGATTCCTGACATGGGAGGTAAGAACATGTGATATCTATGGAGCATGCTCTGCATGGATACAAGACACCTTTATCCATTATGAATGCCCTCCATGTGTATGCCCTCCTAGTGGAGGAGGAGGCGGAGGAAGAAGAGTCAGCGGTATAAAATATGAGAATGTTACTGTAGAACCATGTCCAGAAGAATGGGTGTGCGAGGAATGGTCTCCATGTATATACATACCCAGCGAACACCAGAACATATGGGACTATGAAAAGCAAGGCATACAAATAAGGGAATGTGCAGATATAGCCAACTGCGGCACAACCTGCATGAAACCGCCGACATGGCAGTATTGCGAGCCGCCAGTGCGCCCAGAACTAGAACTGCCTGTTTTCTTTGCAATACCTTGGTGGATAATCATATTAACCATTGGCTTTGGAGGAGGATTAATTGCATGCGGAGTGTACATAAAGAAACTATTAAAAATACAAAATGAATATCAAAAAACTTCTTATTACAAGAGATGGGTCAAAAGTTTACGTAAAAAACATAAATAAAGATGCCCATACCAAGTTTGGATTGATTAAATCAAAAGACCTGAAAAAAAACTCAGGCAAGATTAAATCCAACACAGGAAAAGAGTTCTATATAATGCCTGCCTCTTTCATGGACAACTTCATAAAAATAAAAAGATTAGCGCAGATTGTGCTTCCAAAAGATATTGCAACCATAATAACAGAAACAGGCATAAATAAAAACAGCGAGGTTGTTGATGCAGGCGCCGGCTCAGGTGCCCTGGCATGTTATCTTGCGCATGTCTGCAAACAAGTAACCACCTATGACTTAAGACCAGAATTCCTAAAATTAGTAGAAAACAACAAAACAGCATTAGGAATAAAAAACCTCAAACTCAAAAAAGGCGATATTTATAAAAAAATCACAGAAAAAAATCTTGATTTGATTACTCTGGACCTTCCAGAACCGCATAAGGCTTTAAACAGCGCAGCCAAAGCCTTAAAAGTCGGCAGCTATCTTGTTGCATATCTGCCGCAGGTGACTCAGGTAATTGAACTTGTAAAGCACCTAAATCAACACAAACAGTTCATTTACATCAGAACCATAGAAAACATCCAGCGCAGATGGGACATAAAAGACAAGATAGCCAGGCCAGAATCAAGAATGATAGGCCATACTGCTTTTATTGTATTTGCAAGAAAAATCTAATCCATTATGTCCTTCTTGACAACTTCTCCAGGGACAGTCGACTTGCCAGGCCATATCTTTCTTCCAGGATAAATCTGCGTGTCAACACCAGTGTGCACATTATCTCCGATTATAGTGCCGAATTTCCTCCTTCTAGAATCAACCAATTCCCCTCTTACCATTGACTTGATATCTGCATTATCATGCCTTAAATTTCCTGTTATGGTTCCTGCACCAATATTCACTTTCTCGCCAATAACAGAATCGCCAATATAACTTAAATGAGGAATCTTTGAACCATTCATCAGGATTATATTCTTGACTTCAACAGCCTGCCCAATCCTGCAGTTATCTCCAATACTTGTGCTTCCGCGTATATAGCAGTTAGGCCCGATCTTGCAGTTTTCCCCGATTATCACATTGCCCTCAATATATGTTCCAGAAAGCATGACAGAGCCCTTTCCTAAGATTAATTTGCCGTGTATTCGGCAGCCTCTCTCAATCTTTCCTTTTTTAATTGTCTTCTTAATCCTGTCAACAAAAAACTTATTTACATCCAACAAATCCCATGAAAACTGCACAGAAAACCAATAATCCTTAACAGTCTCGCAATAAACCTCATTGTTTTTTGCAAGCTCTGTCACATAATCAGTAATCTCATACTCATTTCTTTCTGTTTTCTCTAACTCAAAATCAAATATCTTCTTGTCAAAAACATAAACCCCTGTATTTGCCAAGTCTGAAACAAACTCCTTTGGCTTTTCAATAATTTTTTTTACTTTATTCTCTTCTTTTAAGATAAACACTCCAAAATTTTCAGGATCTTTTACTTTCTGTCCTAAAACAGCATAATGATGGCTCAAACATCTTTTCAAATCTTCTTTTGAATAAACATCATCGCCATTTATAACCATGAATCTGCCAGTAATCAAATCCCTGGCTTGCATAAGCGCATGCCCTGGACCAAGCTGTTCCCTTTGTTCAATATAAGTTATCTTGATATCTCCAAAAGAATTCCCTATCTTTTCTTTTATCATCTCCCCTTTATAGCCTATAATGATTATTGCCTCTGTAATCAGCCCCTGCAGTTGCTCAAGATTATGCTCTATGATAGTCTTATTTGCAAAAGTTAACAATGGCTTTGGCCTTGTCAAAGTAAGCGGGTAAGTTCTCGTGCCCTCTCCAGCAGCAAGTATAACAGCCTGCATCAAACACCAACCTCCCTTCTAAGCTCTTCAGCAAGCTCATTTGCATGGCTTTCAATTTCTTCTTGGTTTTCACCTTCAACCATAATCCTGCACATGTTTTGTGTTCCGCTGTATCTAACAAGCATCCTGCCCCTTCCGCTTAATTTTTCATTAACCTCTTTCAGCTTTGTAAAAAACCCAGGCATCTCTTCAAATTGTTTTTTCTCATTAACCTCAACATTAATAAGAACCTGCGGCATCTCAGTCATGCAGCTGGCAAGCTCAGACATCTTTTTGCCAGTTTCTTTCATTAAATTCAGTACTTGCAATGCAGTTATCACGCCATCCCCTGTTGTGCTGTATCTGCCAAAGATAATATGCCCTGATTTCTCGCCGCCAATTGTATAATTATTATTCCTCATCTCTTCTGCAACATACCTGTCCCCATTCTTTACCCTGATAACATTGCCGCCAACAGCCCTTAAGGCCCTGTCAACCCCAAGATTGCTGTAATCAGTGACCACAAGCGTGTTGTGGTTTAACTTCTTCTTATTCATGAAATGCTGTGTAACCATCACCATTATCTTGTCACCGTCAATAAACTCGCCGTTCTCATCACAAAACAAGGCCCTGTCAGCATCGCCATCAAGCGCAATACCTGCATCAGCGCCAATCTCCTTGACTTTTTGCTGTATAACCTCTGGATGTGTTGCACCGCAATCCTTGTTAATATTAAGGCCGTCTGGCTTGTTGTTAAGCACCACAACCTCGGCGCCTAATTCAGATAAAATATGAGGTGCAATATGATAAGCAGCGCCATTTGCACAATCAAGTACAATCTTTAACCCGCGCAAGCTAGCAGATTGTATAGAGCTTTTTGCAAACTCAATATATCTTCCGCGCGCATCATCAATCCTAAAGGCCTTGCCAATAAGCTCCCCTTTGATATGTTCATGGTTTATCTCTTCTGAAAAAACATAATTCTCAATCTTTTCCTCAACTTCATCAGGCAGTTTAAAACCATTTTCATCAAAAATCTTCAGGCCATTGTCCTGGCTAGGATTATGGGATGCAGAAAGAACAATCCCGGCATCACAATTCAATGATTTAGTCAAATGAGCAATAGCAGGTGTTGGCATAGGTCCTACAAGCAGCACATCTGCGCCAGCAGAACAAATTGCAGAGGTTAATGCATACTCAACCATATAGCCGCTTAATCTTGTATCCTTGCCAATTACAATCTTGTGCCTTGGCTTGTTGTTTTTTTCCTTGAAATAATGTGCTATGGCCCTGCCTATCTTAGTCAGCATCTCAGGAGTAAGTGGATAGTTATTTGCCACTCCCCGAATCCCGTCTGTTCCAAACAATCTTCTGCTCATTTTACAGTCACGCTTTTTGCCAGGTTCCTTGGTTTGTCAGGGTCACATCCCCTTTCAAGTGCAAGGTAATAAGCCAATATTTGTATTGGTATTATCATCAAGATTGGATTTGCCTGCCCTACATCAGGCACATGGATATGATAATCATAAAGTTCATTGTCCTCTGAATCAATCCCAATTATATAACCGCCCCGCGCCTTAATTTCCATGGCATTGCTTAATATCAATTTCCTGGTTTTTGCTGTTACAAGCGATATAACAGGCACGCCGTTATCAATCAAGGCAATGGTTCCATGTTTTAACTCTGCTCCAGCAAAGCCCTCTGCATGGATATAACTAACCTCTTTTATCTTAAGTGCGCCCTCAAGTGCTGAAGGATAAGCAAGATCCCTTCCAATAAGGAAGTAATCGCGGTTGTGTTTTGTTAATTTAGCCAGCTTTTTTAATTTTTCCAAATTAGTGTCAATAATCTCCTTTACATGGCTGCTTCCTTTTTCTATCAAATCCTTGCCTTCTTCAAACCTGCCTGCAGCAGCATAAGCAAGCAAAAGCAGTATTGCAAGCTGTGATGTATAGCTCTTTGTGCTTAACACGCAAATCTCAGGCCCAGCATTCATCATGATATTCTCATCAGCCAGCCTTGTAAGGGTGCTTCCCATGACATTCACAATAGATATTACCTTAACACCGTGTTTTTTTGCAATCCGTACAGCATCAAGCACATCAGCCGTCTCGCCGCTCTGGCTCACAGCAACCACCAGGGTTTTGTCTGTAAGAAAATCCTCATAATTCCTGAATTCAGAAGCAAGCACAACATTAACATGTTTTTTTGCAGTCTCTGCAAACTCATATCCTGCACTTACACACGCATGGTAGCTTGTTCCGCATCCAACAAAAAAAACACCATATGCCTTGTTAATCATGTCAGTAATCCTTCTGATAAGCTCAGGGTCTTGCTCAATTGCTCTTTTGATGGTAAACTTCTGCTCATTTATCTCTTTCAGCATGAAATGAGCATAATCTCCTTTTTGCGCCTGCTCAACTGTCCAGTTAATCTCTTTAATCTCCTTTTCTTTTTTATTGTCATTTAAATCAAATATGTCAACAGCAGCATTTATACATCCAAACTCGCCATCATCAAGATAAATTACCTTGTTTGTGTATTTTAAAAATGCAGGAACATCACTTGCAATAAAAAACTCATTTGCCCCTAAACCCAAAACAAGCGGGCTTCCCTGCCTGCCAAACAAAATCTGCTCAGCATCATTATGAATTGCAACAACCGCATAACTTCCTTCTAGTTTTAATAAGGTCTTTCTAAAAGCCTCTTTAAAATCATCTCCTTGTTTCATATAGTACCCAATAAAATTAGGAATAACCTCTGTATCTGTCTCTGATTTGAAATCAATCCCATACTCTTTTAAGAAATTTCTCAGTTCCTGAAAATTCTCAATAATGCCGTTATGCACAACAGCTATATTCCCAGCCATTGAAATGTGTGGATGGGCATTAATATCTGTTACTCCTCCGTGAGTTGCCCACCGCGTATGCCCTATTGCAGTATTAGATTCAGGCAAATCAACTATATGTATATCTCCTATTTTCCCTGTTTTTTTAAAAAGATTTATTGTATTATCAGTCTTGTTTGCAATGCCCCAGCTGTCATAGCCTCTATATTCCAGGGATTTCAAGCCTTCAAGAACAACTAAATTCCCATTTCTAGGTCCTTTATAACCAATAATACCACACATAGTACGCCCCAGAAAACCATTATATATAAGTATTTTTAAATTTAGTGGTATTAATCCAGATAACATTCAACTGTTTTTGAATTCTTAATATATTGGCACCATTCTGGCAAATCCCTGCCTTCTTCTGAAATCTCCTCTCCGCCAGAAACACCGCCTCCAGCACCTCCGCCGCCTCCGCCAGCAGCGCCGCCACCTTCAGAATCAGAACTACCAACTTCTGAAACAGCCTCGCCTTGTATAGGAATCTCTGCACTAGCTGTCTGGTTTTCTTCTGGCATTTGTTCCTCTTGCTGTTGGACCTGTTCTGGAGTTTCTGGCTCCTGCATACCTACTTGCCTCTGTTTGCTAATCAAAAAAAATGAAGCCCATAAAAACAAGATAACCAGAATCACAAGTATAATTATAATCTTGATAATGCCTCTTTTATTCATACTTCTTAATAATCAGCCAGGTTTATTAAATTTACGAAAATCAAGATTTTTGAAGTTGCTTTCTGCAACTTTTGCAAATTTTTATAAACTAGCAGATTATAGCAAATGCCATGAAACAAGAAATAAGGATTCTTGGTATTGATGATGCTCCTTTTAATAAGTTCAAGGACAAAGGAAAAAATCTTCTTGTAGTTGGAGTATTCTATCGCGGCGGAAACTATATGGACGGCCTGCTTTCAACCAAAATAAGAATAGATGGCAGCAATTCAACAGCACAGCTTATCAAGATGATTAATCAATGCAAGTTCAAGCCCCAAATCCGCGTTATAATGCTTGATGGAATTGCCTTAGGCGGCTTTAATATAATTGATATTAACAAACTCCATAAAAAAACAGGCATTCCTGTAATGGTTGTTATCAGAAGAATGCCTGATTTCAAAAAAATAGAAACAACCCTAAAAAAACTTGGCAAATCTGCAAAATATAAGCTGATTGAAAAAGCAGGCAAACCAGTTAAAATCAACAGCATCTATGTCCAATTCAAGGGCATGACTTTGGAAAAAGCAAAAGCCATAATAAAAATATCAAGCATACACAGCAAGATACCAGAGCCAATAAGGGTCGCGCACATTATTGCATCTGGCATAAAAGAAGGCCAGTCAAGAGGAAGGGCCTAAGTGTAGTAATATTTCCCTTTTGCTTTCTGTTCCCTGTCCTTGACGCTTCCAATCTTGTTTGCACGAGGCCTGTTGCTTTCTGGATCTCTCCTGAAAGTAATCCCCAAATCCTTCAAGAATAAGTTCATTCCGTCTTCCATTGCAAATGGCCCCAACACCCCTCCTTTTCTTGCAGGAACACCCTCAAAAACAAGCAGCCTTTGGGAAAGATAATCAACAAACAAAACATCATGGTCAACAACAAGGGCAGTTGCATTTCTGTGCAGCATCATCTCATCAATTATCTTTGATATTATCAGCCGCTGTTCAACATCAAGATAAGCAGACGGCTCATCCAAAAGATATAAATCAGCTTCTTGTGAAAGGCAATAAGCGATCGCAACCCTCTGAAGTTCGCCTCCAGAAAGCTCATTCAGTTTCTTGTCAAAAAGAGGCTCAAGCTTCAAAGGTATAATCAGCTGGTGGCTGTAATTCTTTACAGCATCCTTTAAAACAGACATGACAGATTTATTAGAAGCAGATTCAAGATACTGCGGCTTATAGCTTACTTTCACATGCTCTGTTATGCTGCCTTTGTCTTGTTTCAATACGCCAGCAAGAATCTTGACAAAGGTGGTCTTTCCAATGCCGTTCTCTCCAAGAATCCCGACAACCTCGTTCTTTAAAACATTTCCTTCCTTTGCCTTTAAACTGAATTTAGCAAAGTCTTTTTCAATATCCTTCCATCCAGTCAAGATATTCCTTGCAAATGTCTTTGCAGGAGGCCTTGCCAAGAACTTGATTGCATGGTCCCTAAATCTTACATTCTCTTCCTTCAAATAACCAGAAAGATAAACATTTATGCCTGCTTTCGCTGCTTTTGGTCCGGAAACAACTCCGTAAACTCCCTCTTTTCCATACATTATATGCACTAAATCAGTCATATAATCAAGTATAATCAAGTCATGCTCAACAACCATAACAGCCGTATCCTTATCAGCCAGTTCTCGTATAAACTTTGCAATCTTAAGCCTCTGCCTTATGTCAAGGTATGAAGTTGGCTCGTCAAAGATATACAAATTAGCTTTTTTCAGAACAGCAGCAGCAATTGCAACCCTCTGAAGCTCACCTCCAGAAACCTTTCTTATATCATTATCAAGTATTTCCTTTATATCCAGGATATCTGCAATTTCATCAAGCTTTTTCTTTTCATCAACATGTTCAAGCAGCTTTCTTACTTTGCCTTTTTCAATCTTTGGAATTAAATCAACCTGCTGCGGTTTGTAGCTGATAGTAATTTCACCGTCCTTAATCTTTTCAAAAAACAACTGCGCCTCTGTTCCTTTAAAGAATTCAATCAATTCATTAAAACCTGCCTCTTTTTCCAATTCCCCTAAATTTGGCTTTGTCACACCAGCCAAAATCTTCAAGGCAGTTGACTTTCCAATGCCGTTCATTCCTATGATTCCAACAACCTTGCCGAATATGGGCGTTGGAAGGCTGAATAATTCAAATTGGTTTTTTCCGTATCTGTGAATCGGCTTCTCCTTAAGCTGTTCAGGAAGGTTGATAACAGAAATGCATTTGGCAGGGCATCTTTTTGGGCAGATTCCGCATCCAATGCATAGACTTTCATCTATCACAGGCTTTTTATCTTCTGCCAGAGTAATGCACTCCTCTCCTGAGCGGTTAACAGGGCACACACTAGCACAGATAAAAGTGCATCCTCTTCCATTGATGCATTTCTCCCGTTCTATGACTGCAATCCGTTTTGCCATAATCTGCTATCTAAAAAATAAGCTTTAAATACTTTTGCCTTTTTTTACCCAATATGGCAAAATGCGAGATATGCAAAAAGAAAATAGCGCAAACCTTCCTTGGAAAAATACAAGGGACTTTAATAAAAGACAAATCTGGCAAAAAACACGCTATCTGCTTTGAATGCCAGAAAAAATTCAAGACAAAAGAGGAAATTCTTAAACAGCTGTAATGCCCCCGTAGCATAGCAGCTAATGCGTCGCTCTCGTATTGGAAATCAAGGATTTCCAATCCTTTTGTTCCAAAAGTAAAGCGAAGATCGAGGGTGCAAATCCCTTCGGGGGCTTAAGATGAAAGAATTATTACAAAAAGCAACACAAGCATACAATCAGAACTTTAAGCCAACTGCCTGGTTTGGAAGATGCATCTTTCTTAGCTGGTATTGTGACGTGGGCACATGCAATTTCTGCTATCGCTCCACAGTAAAAGACAGGATAAAACACGCACAACACGCAAAAAGAAGCATTTCGTCAATAGCAGTTGAAGCCTTATTAGCAAAACATCTTGGCTGGCGCATAGAATTTCTAACAGGCGGCTATAAAATATTCCCTATAGATGAACTTGTAAAAATAACAAAACTTGTTTCAGAAATATACGGCAAAAAAATCTGGCTAAACCTTGGGGCATTAAAACCAGAAGAACTGGAAAAATTCAAGCCATATATTGAAGGAATTGCAGCATCAATTGAAACAATTGACAAGGATTTGCATGACAAAATCTGCCCAAATAAGCCCATTGAACCATACATTGAAATGCTCAATAATGCAAATGATTTAAAAAAATCAATTACCATTGTGATAGGATTAGGAGAAAACGAATCTGATATTGAAAAACTCCATGATTTCATAAAACAGCACAATCTTGACAGGATAACCTTCTATGCCCTAAAACCAATTAAAGGGACTCCGTATACAAAAGGACCTGAAACAGATTATTATGCCTCTTGGATTGCAAAAACAAGAATCAAATTCCCAAAACTGGAAATAATTGCAGGCGTAACACCTCATCGTGTTGATGATGTCGATATTCTTCTTAAAGCAGGTGCAAATGCAATTACAAAATTCCCAGCAACAAAACTATTCAACTCAGAACGTGCAAAACTATTTGAACAAAAAGTAGCAGACGCTGACCGCAAGTTTACCTCAACCCTAACAAAACTGCCAGATATTGACTGGAATGCAGAAATAGATAAACTGCAAATAAAAGAAACTCTGAAAGCAGAGATAAAAGAAAAATTAAACATGTATTTGAAGAGAATGTTAAAACCAAAAGAATAAAGAGTTCTGTGTTTTTTCTTTCCTTGCTGAATTTTCCATCTCCTCGCAGAGATAGGGAGATGGAAAATTCAGAATAACCAACTTCAAAACCAAAACCTTAAAATACCCCTTCTGCTCCAGATT
>SMTZ1_10007107_pt1 | contig 11439 bp, 12 predicted proteins | sample DeeMarSWOR136_30_FD_25667 | JGI IMG/M metagenome (IMG submission 25667)
TAATATCCAGAGAAAAAATGGTCAACTGAATTGTGACACTGAATTGTGCGTCGCCAATGACTACTTCCGATAGGCACGTCACCGTTCCCGGTTCTTTCGTTTTCGGATGGTGGAGGCGGAGTGTCGGCAGGGCTCAGGGTTTTCAACGCTTCGTTCTGCACATTTTCACCCATTCGGTCTGTGCAACGCGTCCCAAAAGCTCTACTTGCAGAGACTTATTGAAGGCGCTAGACAGTGATAGTTCCCAGGTACGAGGTTTAACATCAAGGAAGCGCATGAAAGCACTACCAGGGATTGAAGGGAATTGAACCTTGACTTCTTCACGACTTACTGGAGGCAAGACAGCCGCCGGTACAATATCTGTTTTGCACATCCGAGGGTTCGGTACCAGGCTCTCCTTGTATTGAACTGTGAGCATTCTGTTGCTTGCCTTTTCCCGTCCCTTTTGATATGAGAAAATTCGGTGTCGAGGTTTCACCGAGAATGGGTACTTGAATGGATGAAGTGTCTACACGGTACTGTTTTTTGATCGACAAAGAGAGCAAGGGGGTAGGTCAGAACATCCCTGACCGGCGCATTACGAGGTGGGAATTCCTGAAGCTTTGCGGTGCGAGTCTTTGTGCGCTGTGCACAGGTTATCCGCTAGCGTTCAGAGATACTGCACAGGCGCAACTGGCTAAGAAGGGCCTTATCAGAACGAAGTTATCCCCCTATTTCATTTCTCTTGACGGAGGGGAGATTCAGTGTGAATTATGTCCCTGGCAGTGTCGTGTCCCCAAGGGGAAAAGGGGTGTTTGTAGAGTGCGCGAGAATCGAGAAGGGAAATTCTACAGTCTGGTTTACGGAAATCCATGCGCCATTCATTTCGATCCAATCGAGAGGAATCCCTTTTTCCATGTACTCCCCGGGACCTATTCTCTCACCCTTGCAACGGCAGGATGCAATTTCCAGTGTCGGTTTTGCCAGACGTGGGAAATCTCTCAAGCCTCCCCTGAGGATGTATACAGCTACGAAATGTCGCCAGAGCTGGTGGTGAAGAGGGCCAAACAGATGAGGGCTCGGTCTGTTTCGTACACTTTCGTGGAGCCTGTCATCTTTTACGAATATATGCTGGATATTGGGCGCTGTGCGAAGAAGGCGGGCCTCTTGAGTGTTATCCACTCCAATGGTTTCATCAATCTGGGGCCACTTCGGGACCTATGCCAGGTATTGGATGCAGCGAATATTGATTTGAAGGGTTTTACTGAAACTTTCTATCGCGAACTGTGCGGTGGAGAGCTAGCCCCAGTGCTTGAGACCTTGAAGACGCTGAAGCGGGAGAAAGTCCACGTGGAGATCACGAATTTAATCGTTCCCACAAAGAATGATGACATGTCAATGGTAAGAGAAATGTGCCTGTGGGTGAAGAGAGAATTAGGTGCGGAGACTCCGGTCCATTTTTCCCGGTTTTATCCCTTGTACAAACTTAGGAATCTTCCCCCAACCCCGGTTTTGACGCTGGAGAAAGCCCGTGACGTGGCGCTGTCATGCGGACTTGAATACGTGTATATCGGGAAGGTACCGGGCCACGAGGGTGAGAACACGTTCTGCTCCCGATGCAAAAAGATGGTAATCCAGCGGACGGGATACATGATCGGAGCGGTGCATCTCAACGGTGGGAAGTGTGACTATTGTGGAAAGCCTATACCAGGCATTTGGATGTGAGTGCATACGTTTGGAACCTAGCTCAGATGGACAAGGGAACGAAAGGCTGGGCCGTCGTGAAGGAGAACTGATTGGTGTGAAGACCCTAAGGCAAACGCGCTCTGTTTGCATCAGCCCTTTAGTTACCGCACCCGATGTACACCTTTGAGAGTGTTCAGCGATAAGTCTTGGCGAAAAGGCTTCTACCCCAGTTCTAACAGCCTCTCTTTCCTTTCTGCAACCACACACCGATCCTTGCCTTGCTGAAGCGATGGCAGGTGGATTTGGATTTGCCATGGACACCAAAACTGATACCGGAATCTAGGAGTCCCGTCTCCCCAGTCCCCCTGCGGATGCTTCAGACTCGGGTGAGCTAGACTCCCCCCGCCAGATTGTTCCCAGGTGAGAACAGTCCAGATGAATCTGCAAGTGCAGGTGCGTGTGGCCTAACTGGCGCAATTGGTGCCCTCGCTGGATCATCCCAACGGAGGCACACACTCATGCACGTCTTGTTTCTGCCGGAAATCGTCAATGCCACGACCGGTGGACAAAAAACAAGTCAGTGATCTCGCTAGCCGATATCGAAGTGGCTACGGTACTGGTGGAAGATCAAATCTCGTCTATCACAGATAAGCACATGCATCGGATTCGCGAAGAGAAGCTGAAACGCTGTAAAGAGTATCCGGGATCGAGGAAAACGTGCAGAGGAAACAGGCTGGGAAGAATTTGAAGAGTAGAGGCCCAACTCCAGCAGGTTTCATGATCGTCTAACGACGGTAGTACCGATGCCGCCAGTAGGGGCCGTACCACGGGTACCAGGGATACCATGGATACCCATAATCCCAGGGATCATACCACCAGGGACCCCAAGGATAGGGCTCATATCTACGGCGCTGTTCTTCCTTCCACAGGTGAATATCTCTGATGAGGAGGTAAGGATAGTGGTAGTCAATCTCTCCCAGTTTCATCACCTTTTCGTCCTTCACGGTTCCGGCAATGGTCACCTTTCGCCCCTTGCGGTAGATCTCAGTGTCTAGAAGCCCCTCATAAAGGGCTAAAAAACGCCCCTCGGACACATCGGTCTGTACGGGCCGACCCTCACGGCTTAAGGCTGTCTGGTATATCTCCAGCAGCGTACCTTCTTCTTTATTCACAGTTCTAACGATGACTCCTCCGAGAAGGACTACTTCTCCTGCATAGACCTGGGGATTCTTGCGAAGTTCCGCAAAAGTGATCTCCCTGTTTATCTCTTTGAGGATATCTTTCGAAATCACATGAGCGCAGCCACATAAGAAAGCAAGGGTCAAAGCTATGACACGCAGATTCCGCACGATGCCTCCCTGCCTCTAAAACATTACGCCGATCCCAAAGTGAAACCAGGGAACGACCCCTGACGATTCCTCTTCTGGCCAGAGGTGGAGCTCCCTTTTTTCGATGACGGGATAGGCATACACTACTTCTCCCAATGCACGTTCCTCTTTCCCGCGCACTGCACCGGCTACGGTAATCTTTCTCCCCCTGCCGTAGATTGCCGGGTCGAGGAACCCGACTGCTGAGACAATGAATCTTCCCTTTGACGTCCCCTCTGCCTCAGGTTTCTTTCGGAAACCCAGCGGGCGATGAAGGACAACTATCACCGTCTCGTCGGGAAAGTTTTGCGTCTCAATAATATCACCCCCCAATAGAACCGTCCTTCCTTTGTAAGCCTCTGGTTGTGCCAATAACTGGTCAAAGCTGATACTCTGATCGACGTCTTTGAGCACCCCCGGAGAAATCACTGAGGCACAACCAGCCATCAGGAGAACGGCTACTACAGCCACAGCTGGAAAACCGGAACGATACTTCGTTATGTTCATAACCCTAACTCTTTGCTCTGTCGGACTGCTTCTAGTCTCACTTCCACATCTTCTCCAACGTCCGCAGACATTCTTCCATCTATGCTACCCTGTTACACACAATCTGGGCATACCCTTCTTCATCCTCACCATGACCCTCATGTTGTAATTGTCTGATAAAAAGGATGTTTCCGTCAAGCTCTATATACGGGAGTAGTATAGAAAAAATCAGGGGACACCATACTAAATTATTGACAATGGGGTGGATCTTGTAACTGTGTAGCCATGGCACGCACGGCATGGGTCTTCGTTGCCGGTTACCCGCACCACGTTACCCAGAGGAGGCATGGAGGGCAGAGGACGTTTTCTGTGAAGATGACCGCAAGACATACGTGGAGGTGATGGCTGTGTGGTGTGGCCGATGCGGAGTAGAAATCTGGGTTTGTTGTCTTATGCCAAATCGTACGCATTGGATAGCGGTACCCCAGAGTGAGGAGAGTTTACGCAGGGCTGCAGCAGAGGCGCTCAGGCGGTATGCACGGCGGATACATGTTCGAGAAGGGTGGCGGGGATATTTATGGCAAGGACGTTTCTCCTCCTATGTGATGGATGAGGCGTATGTGATTGTGGCGGCCCGATACATTGAGTTGCGCCCGGTTCGGGCAGGGCTTCGTGATGATCCACTGGAATATCCTTGCAGCAGTGCCAAAACCATGTGAGTTGTCGGGATGATTGTGAGTGAGGGTTTCTCCATTGTTGGAATTGGTTGCTGATCGGATGGCTTCTCTGGTGGTGATCAATGGCTTTTTGTTTTTGCCGACATGGATTATCGCAGTCTCCTACGGGAAGTGCTCCGGAATACCGGGTAATGCGAGTGTCGTGTTGACAGTGGAGGTTTTTCTCATGGTGGTTACATTTTTGGTGAGTTTTCTCCTCTATCATATGATCTCACCCTATAGTGAGAACCTTCTGACACTCTTCTAGCAAAACACCAGAAAACAGCAGGGAAAAAGAGCAGAGGCTCTACTGTCAAAAGCCCCAAAACCCTTAACAGTAAAGCCTCTTGTTTGCTATGGTTTGCCGCTGGTTCGGGCCGGTATCAGGTGTTCAACCTGACTGAAGGTGACCGTAGAAGTCTTTGATGGCGACAGATTGGGGGTCAATGTTGGTCAAGCCGCATTCTTCAGCCCACTCCATTGCCTCCAGGAATTCTTCCACGGTGATACCGCGGGCGATTTCTGGATATTCAAAGGCTTTGTACTCCACATGGTATTGGGCCATGATGTTCACATACGTGGATTTAGGAAGGTTCTTCGCCACCCATTGAACGAATTTTTTCGTCCCCGCCACCCGGTTGGGCATGACTAAGTGCCGTATCATCAACCCGCGCAGCGCAATGCCTCGTTCGTCGGTGAGATGTCCTCCCACCTGCCGATTCATTTCGATGATTGCTTTTTCCGTCACCTCAGGATAGTCCGAAGCCCCGGATGAATATTTCGCCGCCTGATCACCATCCGTAAATTTCATGTCTGGCAAATAGATATCCACGATACCATCGAGCATCTTCACAATGTCTAAGAGTTCATAACCACTGGTGTTGTAAACCAAGGGGATACGCAGTCCTTTCTTCAAGGCAATCCGCGTGGCATTGAGGATGTTCGGCATGACGTGGGTGGGTGTGACCAAGTTGATGTTATGGCAGTCGATCTTCTGAAGGTAGAGCATTACTTCCGCCAGGTCTCCATCTTCAATTTCCTTTCCTCTTCCCTCATGGGCGATGGGCCAGTTCTGGCAAAAGATACAACGGAGATTGCAGTTGGAGAAGAAAATGGTACCTGAACCGTTCTGGCCTACCAACGATATCTCTTCGCCAAAATGGGGGTGAGCGCTGAAAACCACAGGTTTCAGTGGAGCTCGGCAAAACCCTTTTTCGCCCTTTTTTCGATTCACTCCACATTGTCGGGGACACAGGTGGCAATGCTCGAAGATGCTGTATGCTTCCTCGACCCTCTGAGCAAACTTGCCTTCTTGCTCTAATCTCGCATAAGCTGGATACGATGGCTCACGCTTTTGTTGTTCAGCGTGAAGGGAGAATGGAGACAGAAGGAGCGAGCCGCCCACGAGGAGCGTATTCCTGATGAAATCCCGGCGAGTAATTTTCATGCCGGCGACTCCCCTAGTGGAAAGGTCACAGCCCTCGAATATACAAATCCACTGTCAGAGGTGTCTGACCTTTACTCCTTGTCCATGGTATTGCACTGCTATGATGTTGTCAAGGCAATGGACGTGTGCTTTGTGCGCTAGGAATCAGGCATGGAGTCGGAGGAGGCGGGTTGACCCCCAAGATGACCAATGGTTGGGAAAGGTTGTCGACGAGATAGAAATTCATCGATTGAGGGCGGGGATGACGGAGGTATGCTCTCACCGATCCGGGTAGTCTGGCGTGTGTGCTTATTGGTTTCTGCCAGCAGTGAGACATTGCTCTGTCGGTCGTTTGACATCATGGGTTCTGCACCAGTTATCGTTGTTCCTTTGTCACCTCAACGCGCACAGACAATACCGGACAAAAGACGGTGCTCGTTCATTGACGTTTGTTCATGTCTTTACCTTAAGGGTTTGACGATGTTGTCGATCCCCCAACCTGGCAATGCATCAACTCCATGGATGCAAAGCGGTGATTTACGTCACTGACATCGACGCCTCCCGGTGATACAGTCCAACAGGCCATGAAAATGGGACGGAAAGATGGGGCTGGGAGGACCCCTGCCATCCGTTCAAACAGTACGGACAGAGGGGTCTTGGGATTCTGGCCGGGTTATGCGACGAGTGGCATATTTATTGCTGCCTTTTTTGGGCCAAATTGAATTGCAGAGGATCTATGGTATGTCTGCCAAGAAGTTCTCATGTTTGGCGGCGCTGACGATGGTTCTGGTAGTGCCGTGGTTTTGTTGCATAGGGTGCCAATATGCGGCATCCGTCGCTCTAACCAGCACGTCAATGGGGATTGGCTATCTTCGGGGCGGTTGCGCTGAGAAGACGCGCTGTGTGGATCTGGACCGTATGCACAGAGCCAGCGTGTTGGCCCTTGAGCAGATGGGATTTTCGATTTCAGATCAATCTAGCGATGAGGAAGAACGGAAGATCCGGGCAAAATCAGAAGAGCTTAACGTCGTTGTTGCTCTAAAGGAGGTGACTGACAGGTGCACCAGGATGAAAGTGGTTGCCACAAAGGGCCTAGCAATGGATAAAGCAACCGCCCTACAGATTATCTGCCAAACAGAGCAAGAGGCCGAGCGACTGGCTCCTATAAGTTGGCCGTTGACCCGTGACGAGATAGAGTCGATCGCCGACCTGTCGCCGAAAGAAGCCATCCGCCAGGGTAAGACCAGAAATGCTCACTACGTGGTCAATGGCAAACGGTATGTTCCTATGTCTATCGAGAAGGCTCAAACATATCGGCAGAAGGGTTTGGCGTCCTGGTACGGCAATGGATCGTTGCCGCCAGAAGGCGGTTATATGACAGCGAGTGGTCATATATTCGACCAGAATGCTCTCAGTGCTGCGCACAAATACTTGCCGCTGTCTACGTACGTTCGGGTCACGAATCTAGCAAATAACCGATCCGTCGTGGTTTGTGTAAACGATCGAGGCCCTTTCACGGACGGTCGTATCATTGACCTTAGTGTGGCTGCAGCCCGAAAACTTGGTTTCTACCGCAAGGGCACAGCCCTGGTCGTCGTTCAGACGGTCAACCTACCTGACTAGGCACTATCTGCAGAAGACAATCTACAGAGACGTGAATCTGATCCCATGTTTATTTCGTAGAACGAAGGCCGTCTTCATTCCTTTTTCATAGTTTCGTTGGGGGAAAGAGACCGACAAGGATGGAGTGTCAAGTCTGTCCCTCAACCCCCGGGCATTTCTGCAATGCTTGGTTCTGGCGATAGCGCTTGAATCACATTATCCGCCGTCGTTAGCACGTGATAGGCATTTCACAGCCACGGTTGGTGCACTGCGAGCTTTCCCGGTAAACGTTGGGAATCCGCGCCTTCTGCGTCCGTCGTTGCGGCATTGAACCATGGCAGGGATCAGAGACGGTCTACATTCACACTCTCTCATCGAATCTGTGGGGGGCAGTCGTGGTCTGAGCAAGTTCGGGGTTGTCGCTCTGGGGTGTCTCGTCCCGGAGTAGTTCGAACAGGCACTTACGATGTCCGCATTGACTCCATCATCAAGCTTTGATAGCCTCGTTACACGATGATACCCCTTCGAGATACGAGCCGATCTGAGACCTACCCCCTGATCAACAATATCATCATTGGGATTAATGTACTCGTGTTTCTGATCCAGCCGCCGTTCGGACGAGGATTTCATGAATTCATGTACACCTACGGGCTTGTCCCCGCACGGTATTCTGTCCCGGAGATCGCTGCCTACTTTACGGTGGGACAGCAGGTTCTACCTTTTCTCACCTTTATGTTTCTACATGGCGGGCTGTTGCATTTAGTAGGTAATGTGTGGTTTCTGTATATCTTCGGTGACAACGTGGAGGACCACCTTGGTCACTTCCGGTATCTGTTTTTCTATCTGCTGTGTGGATGGGCGTCGGGCTGTGCGCATCTGGCGCTTAACTGGCACGCTAAGATACCCACTATTGGCGCGAGCGGGGCTATTGCCGGGGTTATGGGGGCCTACTGGATCCTCTATCCGAAAGCCCGGGTACTCACCCTTGTGCCCATTTTTTTCCTGCCCTATTTTGTAGAAATTCCGGCATTCTTGTTTCTAGGGATCTGGTTGTTGTTTCAGTTTCTGAGTGCGGCCGGCCCAGCAGCACAGATGGGAGGTATTGCGTGGTGGGCCCACATCGGTGGATTCATATTTGGTATCGTTTTCCTGAAGCTTTTTCAGCTGGTGCCTGAGCTGGGGGCGGACAAACGAGTCCGAGGTTTGACGAGAAAACGAAGATCACCTCGCCTACATATGGTTCGTCCGGTGAGTTTAGGGGACGACCCAGATCTTCATGGGGTGATCGTGGTCAGCGGGCGCGAGGCTTCATCCGGAGCGCGCAAACTGGTCAACATTATGCACGGTCGTGACCGCAGGACGTTTTCTGTGAGGATACCCCCGGGAGTCTCTGGAGGGAGTAAACTTCGACTGCGAGGGCTGGGGCGACATATGCCTGATGGAACCCGTGGCGATCTCTACCTTCAGGTAGAGATCAGGGATTAACGGTTCTGGTCGATGGGCTGTGGCAGTGGATGTTCGTCTAACTTCACTCTGACCCACGTGCCGCTTTTCTCGCAATGTGATTGTAGTACCATCGAAGTCATACTGGACGCTTGAGGTCTGCGGATAGACGGTATCATCTTTGATGACTTCGTGAGCGATGTCAGTCTCCAGAGGGCACCACAGCGTCTTTGGATTCTGCGATCTTGGGCAGATCACGACGAAAAAACCCTCGCGATCGAATAGAAGCACAGAGACTGCAGGGTCGAAAACGCACGATCGCTGCTGTCCGATTGCAAATCTTTCTATAGAGACTTTTTGAGAATAGTGTACATCAACAGGTTGTTTCCCATGCAAAAGAGCGTTATCATAAGATTTTATACTGTAGGACTGTTGACGAGAAGAGATCTTGTTTACTACGAAAAGAAAGTAATGCCAGTGAGTTGCGAATCATGGCCGTGCAGCTGACAGAAAATGCCTTGAGAATCCTGCAGACTCGGTATTTGAAAAGGGATGGCGCAGGCAACGTCGTTGAGACTCCGGATCAAATGTTGCAGCGGGTAGCTCAACATGTGGCCTCGGCTGAGACACATTTTGATCCGGCAGCCAAGGTCGAAGAAGTTGCGGACAGCTTCTATGGGATGATGGCTTCGATGGAATTCCTCCCAAACTCGCCGACCCTAATGAATGCTGGAAGGGAGCTAGGTCAGCTGGCCGCTTGTTTTGTCCTTCCGATCGAGGATTCTCTCGAGTCCATATTCGAGGCCGTGAAGGACACAGCGCTCATTCACCAGAGCGGAGGAGGAACCGGCTTTTCTTTCAGCCACCTTCGCCCCAAGAACGATATCGTCTCGACGACGAGCGGGGTCGCCAGCGGACCTGTCTCTTTTATGCAAGTCTTCAACAAGGCCACCGACGTGATCAAGCAGGGGGGGACGAGGCGGGGAGCAAACATGGGAGTTCTACGGGTGGACCATCCCGACATTGCCGAATTTGTTGCCGTGAAGAGAAACCCAACAGAACTCACCAGCTTCAATCTGTCGGTGGCAATCACTCGGGAATTTATGGAAGCTTTGGAGCGGGATGGAGAGACTGCCCTCATCAATCCCCACACCCGTCAGTTGGTCGAAACCGTGGCGGCGCGGGAGATCTTTGACCTCATCGTGGATTGTGCCTATGAGAGCGGCGAACCGGGTGTTCTGTTTCTTGACCACATCAACAGAGACAATCCAACTCCCCAGCTTGGAGAAATCGAATCAACCAACCCCTGCGGCGAGCAACCTCTTCTCCCCTACGAGGCGTGTAACCTAGGTTCCATCAACCTGACCAAGATGATCAAGAGGGGCCCGAACGGGAGAGAAATAGACTGGGAGAAGCTTGACCGTACTGTCCGCTTGGCAGTTCGGTTCCTCGACAATGTCATCGAGGTCAACCGCTATCCCCTTGCCCAGATTGATCAGGTGACTCGGGGTAACCGCAAGATCGGCTTGGGAGTGATGGGTTTCGCTCATCTCCTTCTCCTCGTGGATGTCTCCTATGGCTCTGAAGAGGGAATACGGGTAGGTGAGGAAGTGATGAGATTCATTACTCAGGCGGGACATGAAGCTTCTCGCAAGTTGGCGGCCACGCGGGGTGCATTTCCGAATTTTCTGGGCAGCCGTTATGATCGGGAAGGCCAACCACCGGTAAGAAACGCCACTGTGACGACGATAGCACCGACAGGGACGTTGAGCATCATTGCCAACTGTTCATCAGGGATAGAACCCCTATATGCGCTGTACTACACAAGACGGGCTTTGGATCAATGGGAATTTTCTGAGTTCGACCCCATCTTCGCGCAGGTAGCTCAAGAAAAGGGTTTCTGGAGAGCAGAGCTGGAGGTGTCCCTGCGGGAAACCGGTCGACTGCAGGCTCCGGAGATGATTGGTCCCAACGTTCATGACCTCTTCGTGACAACCTTTGACATCCCACCCGAGCATCATGTTCGGATGCAGGCCGCCTTTCAGCGTAACACTGACAACGCCGTTTCCAAAACCATCAATTTTTCGCAGCGGGCAACCAGGGATGATGTGAGACGGGCATTGCTCATGGCGTACGAGTTGAAGTGCAAGGGGGTTACCATCTATCGAAGTGGGACGCGGGGAGGGCAGGTTCTTACTTGTGGATCGGGGCAGGTGTGCTGACCGCTCTAAGGACTGATGCTGGGTTGGTTTGATCGCAGCGTCAAGGAATGAACCAAACGGAAGGAATGAAATGGCAAGATCTGTTTATGTCAGTTTGTCCTTCAGGATCTGATTAACGAGCTGGGGGTTGGCCTTCCCTTGGGTTGCCTTCATGACTTGTCCGATGAAATAGCCCAGCACTTTTGTTTTTCCTTGTTTGTACCTCTCCACCTCTTCAGGATGGGCCTGCAAGATATCCTCTACAATCGCAGCCAGAGCGGTTTCGTCAGTAATCTGAACGAGTCCTCTTTCGCGAACGATCTCATTGGCACTCTACTCTTCCCGGTCTTGTACATTTCCTCAAAAACAGCTTTGGCGATCTTTCCACTGATGATTCCATCCTTGATCAGGCTCAGCATCTCGGCTAGGTGCTGAGGGCTAAGCGGACAGTCCTCCACCTCGCGGTCGTCTTCATTCAGAAGACGCAGTAAATCGCCCATCACCCAGTTGCTAACTTGTTTGGGCTCATCGAA
>SMTZ1_10010787_pt1 | contig 11439 bp, 12 predicted proteins | sample DeeMarSWOR136_30_FD_25667 | JGI IMG/M metagenome (IMG submission 25667)
AGAAGAAAGCAGAAGAGATAATAGAAGAATTACTTAATAAGCTTAGAATATTTAATCCTGTTACTCAAAATTTCAAGATTTTAAAACTACAAAAAGAGTCTTAAAAATTATGAGAGTAAAAATAGCAGTTCTAGATTTCCCAGGTAGTAATTGCGATTTAGATACTATACACGTATTAAATAATGTAATTAATATTAAAGCAGATTTAGTATGGCATAATTATTTTAAAGAATCTAAGTATGATGGTGTTATCCTACCAGGAGGATTTGCATTTGGTGATTATTTAAGAGCTGGGATTATAGCAGCCCACAGCCCTGCTATAGATGAAGCAAGAGTGATGCTAGAAGATGGTAGGCCTGTAATTGGCATTTGTAACGGTTTCCAAATTTTAACAGAAGCACAATTTCTTCCCGGTGCGTTATTACAAAATGATACTCTTACTTTTATATGCAAATGGGTCATGGTTAAAGTAGAAAATAATGAAACTGCTTTTTCTAATAAAATGAATATCGGTGATATCTTAAATATTCCCATTGCTCATGCAGAAGGACGTTATTATATCGAAAATTTAAAAGAATTAGAACAGAATAACCAAATCGTTTTTAGATATTCTAATGAAAATGGAGAATACACCAAGGATTCAAATCCTAATGGTTCCTTAGCAAATATCGCAGGAGTATGTAATTTAGAACGAAATTGTATTGGATTTATGCCGCATCCAGAAAGAGCCTCTGAATCAATATTAAGTCCTAAAGGAACATCCCATGGTAAAAATTTCTTTTATTCAATGGTGGATTTTATTAAAAAGAGGTTATAATCATGACGAAAGTTAGAGTTGATGAAAATGAATTAAATGTTGATTTAACACAATCTGAAGTTGAATGGATACAAAATGCATTAGAAAGAAACCCTTCAATTACAGAATTAGGTATGTTTGATGTTATGTGGAGCGAACATTGTTCTTATAAATCATCACGACCAAAATTATCTTTGTTTGAAGATGCTGAAAAGAATTATGATTATGTTTTAGCTGGTCCGGGACAAGATGCTGGTGTAATTGATATTGGTGATGGGTATGCTTTAGCTTTCCGAATTGAGTCTCATAATCATCCCTCTGCTATTGAGCCGTATCATGGTGCCGCAACTGGTATAGGGGGAATTATTAGAGATATTTTATGCATGGGTGTACGACCTATTGCTTTATTAGATCCACTTCGATTTGGTCCATTAAAAGGTAATCCTCATTCTCAGTGGTTGTTTAAATATGTAGTAAAAGGAATAGCTGATTATGGAAATTGCACGGGGATACCAACTATTGGTGGAGAAGTCGAATTTGATAAATGCTTTGAAAGTAATTGCCTTGTTAATGTTGCTTGTATTGGGTTAGGAACCATCGAGGATTTCAAACACGCTCCAAGTAGGGCTTATAATCCAGGAGATTATGTTGTATTAATGGGAGGGTCAACTGGAAGAGATGGAATTCATGGAGTTACCTTTGCTTCAAGAACGCTCACTGAACTTTCAGAAGCAGATAGACCAGCGGTTCAAATTGGTGACCCCTTTACTAAAAAAATGATAATTGAAGCAACTTTAGAAGCAATTAAAACAGGTTATGTAAGGGGTTTAAAAGATCTAGGAGGTGGAGGATTATCTTGTGCTTTAAGTGAATTAACGGGAGATGGTGGAACTGGTGCTAAAATTGATATGGGAAAAATTTTCACCCGAGAACCAAATATGAATTCATATGAAATTATGCTATCAGAATCCCAAGAAAGAATGGCTTTTATCGTTAAGCCTGAAGGATTAGAAGAAGTTTTGAATGTATTTCAAAAATTTGAAATGGCGCATGCTGTACTTGGTCGTACAGATGATTCTAAAATTCTCAGAGTCTATGATGGAGATAATTTAGTGGTTAACCTTCCTGCAATCGCACTTTCAGAATCTCCCACTATTCCTCGCACAGAAAAACGTCCTGACTATCTCGATCAGTTATTAACTGAAATAACACCAGAGCCTTCTAAAAAACTTGATGAGATAATTTATATTTTAATTGCTTCTGAAAATATCTGCAGTAAAGAATGGGTATATAGACAATATGATCACGAAGTTGGAGTACGATCTGTTGTAAAATGTGGGGATGGGGATTCAGGCGTGTTACGAATAATAGGAACAGATAAATTTATTGCTGCTAGTGTAGGCACCAATTCAAAACACTGTTATCTAGAGCCGTATGAAGGTGCTAAGGAAGGTATTGTTGAAGCATGTGGAAATGTGATTGCGAACGGTGCTAAACCAAAAGCGATGGTAAATTGCTGTAATTTTGGAAATCCTGAAAAACCCGAATCTTTTTGGTATTTTGCCGAAGCTGTGAGGGGAATGGCTGATTGCTGCAAAAACTTAAGGATTCCGGTAGTTGGGGGCAATGTCTCATTTTATAATGAAGACGAAGTTAGCAATACTGCAATCAAGGCAACACCTGAAATAATGATTGTAGGAATTATTGAGGGCGAAGATAACATAATTACATTACCATTTAAAGAATTTGGAGATGATATTCTTATAATTGGAGAGACAAAAGCAGAATTGGGAGGCTCAGAATATTATTCTGTTATATACGACCTTGAAGGAGGCATTCCACCTAAAGTAGATGAAAATCAGATAAAAACAAGATGGAACTTTATCCAAGAATTATATAAAAAGAAACTTATTAAGGCAAATCATGATGTCAATAAAGGTGGCTTCATAATAACTATTGGAGAAATGTGTTTTAAAAATGAACTAGGGGCAAAATTAGACTTAAAAGATTATAATAACTATGGTTTAAGAGATGATGAATTACTATTTAGTGAATCGGTAGGAAGGTTCATTATCGAAACAAATCCTAGAAATCATAATGAAATAATGAAGTTAGCTAAGAAATTTAAAATATACGTGAAAAAAATCGGAGTTTTGTCCCAAAATCCTACTATCGAAATTAAAGGTTTAAAATCTGGAAAGCTTGAAATTGATGCTTTAAAGATGAAAAATCTATATCAATCAACTATACCAAATCTCATGGAGATTTAAATAATATCTTAATGGTGAAAATTTTACTTTAGACTATTTTTAGTTTGATTTTTTTGTTTTGGATAAACAAAATTTTATTACCTAGAAATTCTTCTAAGTAAATGTAACAAATTCTATTGAAAATGGTGTAGGGTATAAGAGTACGAGCTTGTATTAAATGTAAAGAATATGTAGCAATTCATCCAAATAATCCACAAAATCAAGTTAAAATACACGAATTTGAAAGAAGGCACCATCTTCACACACTTATTACAGTAAATCTTGATGAAGTAAAAGATTCCTATCAAATATATAGAAATGATGCTTCAGAAAATTCGACTGAAGGATTAGAGGTTTCATAGAAGTATTTTTGTTGGCTTATTTGTTTTATTTCACAAATAATCTAAAACTGAATTAAAAGAATCAATAATGAGAAAAGGTGTTGTCTTTTTCATAGATGGTTTATAATGAACTCCTTTTCCAGTTCTAACCAATATAGATTTTATACCTACATTGTTTGCTCCTTGAATATCTGATTCAAAATCATCTCCAACTACGATACAATCACTGGATGTGAGGTTTAATTTATTTAATGCTTGTTTGAAAAATTCTATTGATGGTTTACCGAATACTTTGTAAGGAACACTTGCTGCATCTGCCAACATTTTTACGAATGAACCTGTATCAATTACAGGTTCACCTTTCTGGTCTAAAAAATATCTATTTCCTTGAGTTCCAAATAGACTGGCACCCTTTAATATATATTTAAAAGCACGATTTAATCGAAAAACATCCCAATTATCCCTAAAATCAGCAATTATCACGTAATCAGGGATTTCATCGCCTTGGACTGAATTAAACTCTTTAAATTCATTCTCAATTTCTTTTGTAGACACTAAAAATATTTTTTTCTGGCGATGTACATATAAAAACTTCTTTAACGCAATAATAGGTGTAAATAATTCATCTTCCTTAACATTAAATCCATATTCTAATAGGTTTTTATAAATTGATTTCGGAGTCTTACTATCTGTATTAGTAAAAAATAGAAGTTTTATTCTCTTTCGTCTAAGTTTAGATATGGCTTCAATTGCTCCTGGAATTGGAGAACCTTTAAAATATAAAGTTCCATCAATATCAGATAATATACCTTTTATATTTTTCAGTTTCTGTTTCATTAATTTAAAAATAGAACTAATCTCTATATTTATATTTATATCAAAAAAAGAAAAAAAGAGATTAGTGGAATATTTTTTAATTTTAAGAATTAGAATTTTAGTGCTGGATTAAAATTTTTAAACATATTTTATCGAGTTTTTTTATCATCACCTTTTATAGGTCATATGGGAACGCTTTCCCATTATGAAAATAATGTTAGTGAGGCTTTATAAATCTTTCTTTTTTCAAATATAAAGGCATAATTTATGAAAAAAATTAAGAAACTTTACAAAAAATTGAACAATGATATAAAAAAACTTGCTTCTATGTTAATTAAGTGAAATATTTATTTTCATGATAAGCATATTATGCCATAACTTTTTTTTCTATATCTTTTTATAATTTTTTATAAATTCATTTTGAAATTCAATTAATTTGAAAAAAAAAGATTAAGATGAAATGGAAAACAAAAATAACCGAACTAGTTGGGTGTAGATATCCGATTATTCTGGGCGCAATTGGAGGGAAGAATAATACCAAATTAACAGCAGCAGTGAGTAAAGCTGGTGGTTTTGGTATTCTAACTGGTTCTTATTTTAGGAATGAAGAGAAATTTCGAAAAGCTCTTTCGGAAATTAAAAATTGCACAAATAATGGCTTTGGGGTAAATTTTTCACCTGCAGGTCCGATGAATTTTCAAAAAAGTCTTAGTAAAATGTTTAATCAATATTTAGAAATTGCCTATGAAGAGGATATTAATACAATAGTCACTGCTGGAGCTCGATATGAAGAGTTTAGTAAAAAGATCAAAGAATATGGAATTAACTGGATTCATAAAGCTACTACAATTAAACATGCAATAAATGGAGAAAAAAATGGGGCTGATGCCATAATTTTAACTGGACTTGAAGGCGGAGGTTTTAAAAATCCGAAACAAAATACCTTCTTTATTAATATGGTAAATGCTGATAGAATATTAAAGACTCCAATTATTGCCTCAGGAGGGATTAGTAATGGAAAAGGTATGTTAATGGCACTAGTTTCTGGTGCTCAAGCAGTTCACTTATGCACTGCTTTCCTCGCAACGGAAGAGAGTCCTGTTGCAAATACCTGGAAACAAAATATAATTGATGCTGATTGTTTTGATCCAGAATTTGTAAATACGGTGTGTCATTTTGACTCAGAAAAACCTAAACTAAATCCTGTATCCTTAGCCGCTGGAACAGTCGATAAAGTTATTTCTGCTGAGCAATTAATAAAAAATATTATTATGGAAGCTGATATCATTCTTAAAAATCTAGGTTTTCAGGGAGAAATTATCGATTTTACTAAATTATAGAATTAGATTTTATCTATAGTTTTCTGGCGATAGTCCAATAGATTTTTTATAGTACATAAACAAAGATATAAAAAACCTAATTACTAAGTTAAATAACTGAAACCTTATAAAAAATTTATAATGAATCAATATAGTCTAATTCTAGTTAATAATAGATTTTTTATAGCATATAAACAAAGAATACATAATGAGAATAGCTGTTGATATTGACGGTGTGTTATTAGATATAATGGTTACTTACTGCGAAATTTTCAACAAAAAAAATAAAACAAGTTATCAGAAAAAGGATGTCAAAAACTGGGAATTTTTCAAACACTGGAAAATCAGTGAACAAGAAGCCTATGAAATTTTTTATGAGATATATGAAGATTCAATGTTAGTTCCATTTATAGATGAAAATGCCCCCAGCATAATGAAAGAATTGAATAAAATTCATGAAGTATATATCGTTACCGCGAGACAACTAAAATATAGAGTACCTATCTTAAAAAAATTGAGTTCCCATAATGTTAGAAGAAATGTTGAATATCAAGAGCTAATTTTACTCCACCCTAAACCTTATGATATAAAACTGCGAGAGAATTTTGATATTTACATTGATGATAATCCTAACTTAGTCGATCCTATTAAAAAATTAAAAGGTCGAATATTATTGTTATACGATCAACCTTGGAATCAAAATATTAATATTGAGAGAAATATAAATAGAGTTTTTAATTGGAATGATATATATCAATTTATAATAAATTTATAGATATATCTTTACAGGTTTTAAATAAGATGCATAAATTAGTATTAGTCGATGGAGCAAAAGGGCACACGGGTACTTATTTAGTAAAAGAAATACTAGATTCCAAATCTAATTGGAAGATAATAGCTACAGATTTACCTGTAAATAAAAGAAAAGAAATAATGACGAAGGAGAGAGTATTTAGTAGTAGATTTAAGTATATGACAGAAATCTTAGAAAATGAACAGGTCGAATTCATACCTGCTGATTTAACAATTAAAGATACGATCGAAAATCTATTTGAAAATAGAAAATTTGATATTATTTTTCATATAGCGAGCCTTTATGATTATTTTGCGGAATTAAGCGTTTTAAGAACAATTAATGTAGAAGGTACAAGAAATCTTCTAGATGTAATCTCTAAGTCCCAAGATTTGAATACTTTGAGATTTATTCATTGGAGTACCTGTGGAGTTTATGGTGAACCTAAATATAAAAAGGATTCGAAAGGTTATCCTATTCCTGCTGATGAAACAACACCTTATAATCCACCAAATAATTATAGTATTAGTAAGATGGAACAAGAGCAAGTTGTAGAAGATTATAGCAAGCGATATAATTTAAAAGCCACATTTATACGTCCTGCACCCATAATGGGACCATATCAAATATATGGCATATTTCATATTATGCAAATTGTAAATAAATCTGGCTTTGGTTCAGGTATTCATATTTATCCGAAAAAGAAGCGATTGGCCATGTCATTAATTCATGTTGAAGATTTAGTACAAGCAGCAATATTTTTAGCTGAACATGATGAATCTATAGGAGAAACATATAATTTAGTTATTGATCCATGTTTTCAAGAAGATTTTTTAGAGTATCTTGCTGATCTTCTAAATGCCGAATATTTTAACTTCCCTATATGGTGGCCTATTTATAAAGCATTTTCAAAATATCTTTTTTGGCTTGATAAAAGAAAAGAAAAAAAGGCTCGAAAGATGAATACACGACCACCCGTAGATTTGGCTATGGCAGCATACACTTTTCATCAATATCTCTTCTCTAATGAAAAAATTAAAAATTTAGGTTTTAATTTTAAATTTCCTGATTATAAAAGTGCTACAAAAGATACTGTTGAGTGGTATCTTAAAAATAATTGGTTGGAGAGTGAATATTAATTATGAGTTTTTTAGAGGGACTTATAGGAAATTTCCTATTTGGTTGGTTAAATTCTTATCTTTATCGAAAATACCTTCGTAAAAGAAATAAAGATTGGATTGTTTTTTTAGCAATGATCTTTATAACTGGGTTATTGTTATTGGATATATTAATCTATTTAGAAATTGTTGATATGACTTGGGTAAATGCTCTTCCCTGGGTAAATATTCCGTCTATTCAAAGTGGAAAATATTTTATGTGGAACTCATTCTTACTTTTTGGATTAGATCTGGGAATTACAGCTCAACCTGGAATGGATGTATTTGCTGTCTTTTTATTTATCTCTTATATCTTTTGGTATTATTTCGGATCGAAATTTGGAAAATTTCTTCATGGATATCGACCATATCAACAAGGCTTTTATTTAATTTTTCGACCGGTTAAAAAATTTATAAAAGATCGTGAGAAGAGAATGAAAGAAGAAGATAAGGCAAAATCTAATAAATAAATTCTATTATTATGTTTTTAACCAAATAATTCACTAAAAATACTCTCTCTATTTATATAAAGAAATTTGTAATTTGATAGATATTAGTAAAATGTAATTAATGGTTGAGTTAAAAAATGACTGAAGCATATGCTAATTTCATGGTATTTGAATTAGAAGATACTGGTGAACGACAACAACTAGATATAACCGAACAAGATTTTTGTCAAAATAATGGTAACGGCATTTTACACCCATACCAAGTTGCAATAATCGTTAAAGAAGATCTAAGAAGAATTTATATTTGGAAAGGATTTACCTCATCTGTCAGAAAAAAATTTATCGCCTCCCGAGTTGCATCAGAGTTACAACAAGAATTAGTCACGAACGCGGGTTTCCATAGATGCAAAGTAATTTCAGTTGATCAAGGGGATGAACCAAGTGAATTTCTTAATGCATTTGGATTTGAGGAACAGAGTATTCAAGAACAGGGTGAAATTGAACAATCTGAGGTTAAAGATGAGCTTAAATTAAAAACTCAGGAGACGCAACAGAGAAATCCATCAATTAAACGCCTAAATAATTCAAAATCATTTGTTTCAAAGTCATTTAAGCATGTGAAGAGTGAAAAAAAATCCAGAGAAATTTTCGAGAAAATCATTCAAACTGAGGCACCTAACAATTATAAAAGAAAAAATGTTTTAACAGGGCAAAATATACTTTATGGAGAAATTTTTAAAAAAGCGAACATTTTTGGAGAAATAGTCGAAGAAAGAGAATGGCAACCAGTCACTAACCTTCCAAAGGAAATTTTCGAGCTTGAGGGTCATAAACTAAGGATTTATTTTAATAAAGAAATTGGAATGATTGAAGCAATTGAAGTTTTAGAAACTTTAGAGGACGTTTCAAAGCCTAAAAAAGATGAAGAAGAAGGAAAAGTTGATTATAATAAATGGACTGTTAAACAACTAAAAGAATTCTGCAAGGAAAACAATATTTCTGTTCCCTCATCCTATAGAAAAGCTGAGATTGTACATCTTGTAAAAGAGTTCGCTAAATCTGAAAAGTAAAAAATAATTTCGAGTTGTTCTCTTCCTATTCAAGATTCAATCTATTGAATTAAAAAAAGTTAAAATAAAATCCTTTATGGGGTAAATAATACTATCGAAGCAGTGAGTAAAATTATTGATGAGATGAGTAAATATCTCTCACTTATTTTAGACGCATACAACAATAAGAAAATCCTTGATAGTACCATAAAAGTTATTAAGATAACGGCAACAATCTCAAAAGTTATAACCACAATCGGAGGGATTGGAAAGAGGGGAAATGGAAGGAGTATCATGTTTTTAATTAATATTATTACGGAATAAACAATCCAAAATATTCCTGATAAAAGTAGTTTTTTTCCAAAATTTTCTTTATTCTTTTTCCCTAAAATAATAATGAATATCCCAAAAGTGGTTATTGAAATGATAAATGGGATGATATTCCAAATTACATAGGTCATATTCATACTTAGTATAGTATAACCCATAATAGTAAGAATCAAAAAGTATAATCGAAATTTTAAAATCTCATATATTATTTCAACAGCTCCAATGATTATGAAAAATTTAGAACCGTTTAGTTTTTCTTCTCTTTTTAAATTAAATGCACCAGCAATAGCAATAAATAGATATCCTAATATTAACAATGTGCTTAAAGTTACATCAAGAATATTTCTGATTTCAACTAATTGAAATAACATAGTTATAAAATCGCCTTTTTAATAACTTTTTAGATTCTAAACTTTTTAAATATTTAAATTGTATTTGACTTATTTATTTAAAAAACTTTATTGAATCAAAAGAAAAACTAACACAAAATTACACCTCATTATGAGTAAAATTAAACTTAATCAGAGATATTCTCCATATCAAATGCCAAGTGTAATTATTGGAGCAATTGTGGATAAAAAACCCAATTTCATGGTATGTACATGGGTAAGTCGGGTAAATCGAAATCCTTCGTTATGGATAGTTTCTATTAATAAAAATCATTATACAATGGAGGGTATCCAAGAAAATAAAACTTTTAGTATGAATTTCCCATCAGGTACCCTTGTAAAGAAAATGGATTATGTTGGAATTACTTCGGGACGGGAAATAGATAAATCTTCGGTTTTTAACATATTTTATGGAGACACAGAAGCTCCAATGATCGAGGAATGTGCATTAAACATCGAGTTAACAGTAAAAGATCTAATTGAACTACCAGATCACTATATCGTATTAGGAACTGCCATAAATTCCTATATTAGCGAACAAGATCTAACAGATGGCAAACCTGATATTAAAAAAATGAACCTAATTATCTATACTGGCGCTGAAAAGCAACCGACATATTGGTGCGTTGGTAAGAAGTTAGGTAATGCCTTTAAACTAGGGAAAGAATACAGAAAGTAGTGATACTTTTTTTTATTATATGTTTTACATATAAATATAAGCTCTAAATAGCAATATAAATGTAAATATATTAAAAACACTTATGATCAAATTGGATTTTTGATCGACAAAAAGGTTAAATAGGATTCTTCTTACTTATCTTATGCATCACTTTAATTGCTCTTTTACGAGTAATCAAAAATAGGTTGAGGTAATAAGAATGAGAGCTCGAGCGTGCATAAAATGTAAAGAATATTTGGTTATTAATCCAACGAATCCAATCAATTTAAATAATGTAAAGTTATTTGAAAAAGAACATAGAGGCCATACGCTTATTACCGTTGATCTCAGTGAAATTAAGCAGATATATGAAAAAAGAAAATTATCAGTAGAAGCACCGAATCTTTAAAAGTATATTCTAAGATATTTTGTGAAAGAATTCTAATATATCTTTAATGATGAAATTCTATTATTTAATTTTTGAAGAGTTCAACTAAACCATATCTAACGACATATAAAAGAATAAAATCAATTTTATAACATGAAAACGCAAAGTATTATAAATTCATATGAAAGAATTTAATGTCGGTTTGTTATATTTAGTTTTTTCAGGGATATTTCTCATTTCATTCTTCTTTCCATATTATGAAACATGTGCAACGGGATGGGGACTTCCTTGTAGCAAATGGCATATTATTACGGGTTTTTCTTACTTATTTAGCAATTCTATTGCATATCTGGGCTGTTTTAGCATATTATTTCTATTTATTTCATTCTACTTTTTCTATATTTCTAAATTGAAAATTGCTATACTCTTAGTTACAATAGGTAATATTTTAATCGGTATTAGTTTAATTAACCTACATATTCTTACTAAAGATGGCGTTCTCATGCTTCGATATGATGTATATTTATTATTTAAAATAAAAATTAGCTATAAAATTGCTATTTTTTGTTTGTCAATATCAATTGGGATAAGCTTTCTGCTAATAATAATCGAAATTGAGAAAAAGAAATTCTATTCAATAAAAGTAAAGTAAGTAGATATTACCTCCAAAAAGGAAACTACTATAACAAAAAACCTCAGAAATAG
>SMTZ1_10032943_pt1 | contig 11439 bp, 11 predicted proteins | sample DeeMarSWOR136_30_FD_25667 | JGI IMG/M metagenome (IMG submission 25667)
ACATGTATGTTAGCCCTTTCAACTGCAACCCTTACTCTGTTCCTCTGGGATAATAATGGCGAAGGCATAAAGAATACACAAACAGATATAAACAGAAATATTGGCAGTAGTCGTCTCATTGAATTGTATTTTTCCTCTCTCATCAAAAAGTCACCCTTTTTTATTTTACACATTTTCCCGCTTCCTTCCTAACTCAATAAATCATTCAATCTATTTGAAAAAAATCTTAAATCGCTGTCCTCACAAATAGATGCCCTTGATGCCACCTTTAAGGGTGAACGATGATGACTTAAAAATCATCTTAAAAAACCTCTATAAAGGCGATTGTATTCTCCATGCCTATCAGGCATCATTTGATTGAACAAATAATAAGCCTTAAAGAGGAGGGCTCTTTCAGGCGCCTTCGCGGCAAAAAGAAGGGTCAAGAAAAGATGGAGGATCCTCTCCCAGGGCCCTCCTTTTTATTATTGCTCACTGATAAAGAATAAATTAAAAAGATTACTCATCCTTTCATTGTCATTGCGAGAGCAGCGTGGCAATCCCATAGAAAATAAAAGCATTTCTTTTATGAGATTGCTTCGTTTTACTCGCAATAACATTTTATTTAGAGTGTTTGTATTGGATTTTTTTATAAGTTTATGTTTGATTCGCTTATTACATTAATTTAGTCGAGAATACTCTACAAAAAAGGATTTCTTCCCTGGTGAAGGTCTTTAAAAAGGAGAGGCAAATCCGCTAAAAAAATAAGGCTGGCTGTACTAAATTTGCCAGGTTTGAAAGGCAAAAAGAAGGGGTCCCTGTCCAGCCAGCAAAACAGGGTCATCATATTAGTCGATTAAAAAACGATAAAATTGAAAGCAACTCAAAAATCGACGTAAGAGCATCAGCTCAGAGAAAAATTTTGATTGGCGGCGGATATGATATAAAGTAATGAAATGTCCTCAGGAAAGAAGCAAGAAGGGCCTGAAGCTAAGTTCTTTTCTCACAAGACTTCATAAACCATGACTTCGGCTGCTTTCCCTTTGACTTTTTTAGGCCCAACCTTCTGTATCTTGAACTTGCCCTTAACAAGCCTGTATGTTTCTTCTCCGATGAGGATTTGATTGGGATTGGCGATGGATTCCAGCCTTGAGGCAATGTTGACCGGGTCTCCGATGACCGTGTACTCCATCCGGTTGGGAGAACCAATGTTTCCCGCCACCACCTTGCCGGTGTTAATCCCGATACGGATATTGAACTTCTTTTCAAGCTCCCCGCTTTCCATCATCCTGGCCAATTCCTGCCTTATATCCAGAGCTGCCCGGATAGCCCTTTCAGGATCCTTCTTCCTCTCCTTGGGCGCTCCGAATACGGCCATCAGGCAATCTCCGATGAATTTATCGATCATGCCGTCATACTTAAAGATGATGTCCGTCATCCTGGAAAAAAATTGATTCAGCATCAGGTTGATCTCGCGGGGTGACATCTCTTCCGAGATGCCGGTAAAGCCGATGATATCTGTGAAGAGGATGGTGGCTGTGAGGTCTTTCGATTCCATTATATTCCCTTTTTCTTCCTGACTTTCCTTCAAGATCATCTCGATGACCTGCGGAGAGTGAAACCTTTCCAGACGGTTTCGCATCCGCTCTTCCTCACGAATCTGCTCATTTAAGCTGGCTTGTTCGATGACCATGGCCATCTGGCATCCGATAGCTTTCAGGAGTTCAAGATCGTCTTCTGTGAACTGATCCTCACCGCCTACGCTGTCCAATTGGATAACTCCGATAACCTTGTCTTTTTTCCAAAGAGGTACGCACATGGCCGACCGAATTTGCTGCATGAGAAGGCTCTTAGCCTGGTTAAAACGTGAATCGGTCATGGCATTGGATGTCAGGATAGCCACCTTATCCTTGACAACCTTGTTGATTATGGTCCGGCTGGCCCTCAACTCACCTTTGGCTTTGACCTTGTCATCTTTGTACTTGACTACCACTGGAGCGAGGTCGTCTTTCCTTTTTTCCCCGGTCAGGATAACAAATCCGTAATCTGCATCAATGACCATGAATATAAGGTCCATGATCTTCTTGAGAAGCTCATTGAAATCGTGGATGGTGTGGAGTTGCCGGCTGATTTCATAGAGCACGAAGAGCACCTTGTTCATCCTCTCCAGGGATGTCAGCTCTTCTTTGACCTCGGCTTCCTGTTTGCCCTTTTTCGCGGGCACGATAAGGCTGCTGTCTATCAGGCTTTTATCAGTTTCGGTGGAAATCAGGAGGTCCTGCGAATCTTCTTGAGGTATATCCTTAGCACTCTTCTCGATTATCTGGCTCTGCCTTTTTTCCTGCTCTGTATCCGCTGTCAGGACAACTGAGTCGAGCGGAGACGGTTTCAGCCTTTCAGTGATAAAACTCAGCTTCACCGTCCCGACCCTGATCTCATCTTCATGACTCAAAGGGGCGGTCTGTATCGACTTCTCGTTCAATTTTGTCCCGTTAAAGCTTCCCAGGTCGCTGATCATGTAGCCCTTTTCAGCCTTGACTATTTTCGCGTGATAACGAGAAACAGAGCCATCGGCGAGGACAAGGTCATTTTTTTCGCTGCGTCCGATGGTGATCTCTTCTTTGTCCTTATCGATCAAAAAAGTGGATATCCGGCCATCACTGCCTATGATGTTTAAGCTCGGCATGGCTGCGTTTCCTTTTCAAGGTCAAAATTCATAATGAATATAACAGAACCGCATTTGCCTTGTCCAGACTGGCAACCACAATCCCTGCCAATAAGCTCACCCATTCTCCAACCTAAGACGAGCCGATATCTCCTTTCTTTGTTTTCTGACAGAGAGGCAACCCGGGCCCGGACAACAGCTAGGAGAGGGCCCTCAGCACCCAAAAAATGTTTGAATATTTAAAAACACATATGATATTGTAGATGAAAAAAGAGAGGAATCATGGAGAATCCTATCTGGGGAAACAGTATTTTCAGGAAGAAAAAGAAAGAGGATGACATCCTCACTCTCCTCAAAAAGGAGCCGATCATCAAAATGGGAGACCCGGGATTGGGGATGTACATTATCGTCAAGGGCTCGGTAGAGATCTCCACAGAGGAAGGCAAGGACGAAAAAAACGTATTGGCTCAGCTGACTGAAGGCTCCTTTTTTGGGGACCTGGCCTTACTGGACGAGTCTCCCCGCTCTGCCTCTGCCACCGCCCTTGAGGACTGCAGCGTCATCGGATTCTTCCGCCCTGATTTCCTTGATCTCCTCAACAGAAAACCCAAGCTCGGGATAAAGGTTCTTTTTGCCCTGGCCAAGACCATCGGCGAAAGGCTGCGCCGTACCGATGAGCTGCTCATGCAAACTCAGGAGAAAAAGAGCAAAATCCATCATGGATAAGTATACCTACGAGCTTTACTCCCAGCTTCTTAAAACCTCCTGGAAAGTCTTCCTGATCATCCTCGGCATCGCTCTTGCAGTCATTCTCTTTCCCTATGCCAAAGATATCCTGATCATGTTCATCATCGCCTGGCTCCTCTCCGTGCTTCTCAGCCCTCTGGTCGACTACCTGGAGAGCAAGAGACTCAGACGAGGCTGGGCAATTTTAATTGTCATGATCATCATCCTGGCGCTTGTCGCTTTTTCTTTTAGCCTGATCATCCCGGGAATCATCCGCACGGTCGAAGCGCTGACAACCAAGCTTCAATCCGATGTCATAAACGAGTTGAGCGTCAAAATAGAGGCTTTTTTCGAGAAAAATTTCAACAATGCCGAGCTGGCCAGGAATGTCACCGCGAAATTGAACGAGATAGGTGTCAGCCTGCTGAACAGCCTCGGGGAGTTCTTCAAGAATGTCGGCTCATTCCTCGCTTCCATGGTCATCGTGCCGGTGATCACCTTTTTCCTGATCAAGGACTCGCGGCGCTTCAAGCGGGCTATCATTTCCCAGGTGCCGAACAAATACTTTGAGCTCTCTTTGAACATCCTCCATAAAGTGGAGAACCAGGTGGGAAAATATATTCAGGGTCAGACCATTGATGCCTTGATCGTCGGCATCCTCTCGACTATCGGTCTTTTTCTGATCAACGTGGCCTTTGAATGGCCGATCCAGTATTTTTTCTTCATCGGAATGCTGGCCGGCCTGGCTAATCTCATCCCCTATGTCGGGCCAGTTGTCGGAGCGATTCCGGCTCTCACAATAGCCATACTCAACAATCCTCCAAACCTGGGGATAGTCCTGATCTGGATCGTCGTCATGTTCATACTTGTCCAGGCCATCGACAACGCACTCGTCTCCCCTCTGGTCGTCTCCAAAAGCGTGAACATGCATCCTCTGACAGTGATCGTGGTGGTGATTATCGGCGGAAAGATAGCCGGCGCCATAGGCATGCTTTTTGCAGTCCCCCTGACAGGCATCATCAAAGTCACCCTGCAGCAGGTGACCTGGGGCCTGAAAAAATACAGCCTGCATTCAATCTCTCGCTTGAAGGAGGAAACCATCCTCAAACCAAAAGGCGGAGAGGCCGCTTAGAATGGAACTGGAATTCTTGGGAGTGAGAGGCTCGATGCCAGTCTCCGGTGCAGACAGAAACAAATATGGAGGCCACACGCTCTGTGCCTGCCTGATGAATTCAGACAGTGAATGGATCGTCATCGATGCCGGGACCGGCCTCAAAAAGCTGGGAGAGAGGCTGCAAAGCCAAGGCGGGGAAAAACCTCTCGACATCCATATCCTGCTCACTCATTTCCATCTGGACCACATCACAGGGCTCCCCTTCTTCGCGCCCCTGTATTTTTCAAACGCTACCATTCGTTTTTACGCCCCGGTCAGCCCGGAAGAAACTGAAAAATATTTGGGCGGCATAATGGCCGGCAGGTATTTCCCCCTGGATTTCAAAGAAACTCCGTCCACTAAAACATTCACCAAAATCCCCCCCAAAAAATTCTTTATCGGAAGCGCAGAGATCTCTCACTGTGCTCTCAATCATCCTCAGGGCAGCGTGAGCTACAAGATCGAGGAAAACGGGAAAGCCATCGTCTACGCCACTGACACTGAACATCCTGAGGAAGGGGTGGACCGAAATCTGGCCTCATTCGCCCTGAAAGCCGACATCCTCATCTATGACGCCATGTTCACTCCAGAGGAGTATGAATCCGGCAGGAAAGGCTGGGGGCACAGCACCTGGCTGGAAGGGACAAAAATCGCTAGGGCGGCAGATGTCCGCGCTCTTTACCTCTCTCATTTCAATCCCGATCACTCGGACAAACAGATCGACGAGATTGTGTCTCTGGCTCAAAAAAAATTTGCCCATACCCTTGGAGCCAAAGAGGGAGATAAGGCTATTTTGTGATTGGATAAGCTCACAATCGTTTCATTTCAATTTTTTGAATCACTCTAACCGGATAAAAGATGGTTATGCCCTCTTTATCGATTTCGAGCAACCCTGTCTGATAGGTCGCTTCGATTTTCTCTCTGGCATGCTGGGGCTTGTCGAATTTCATCTTCTCAATCAAATCACCCTGGAGAAAGAAGCGGAGCTCCCACATTCTGACCTCCTTCTCTTTGTATTGGCGAGCTTCATTATACCAGGATTAGTGAAGAGGGAAAAGTCAGCTATTTCATTAATCCGAAATCGGTTTTTTTGCGACGTTTTCAATTCCCTGGCTCTTATCCTCAGAGTGATTCTCGACTAAGACATCGACTGATATCTCCGGCTCGGTTATTAGCACATAGAATCTTATCTGGCCGCCGACTCTCTGGACGATAAAATCTTTGGGTTTAGACAACGCGTCATACTCTGTCCAATAGGTTCTCTCTATTTTTCCAGAGTCATTGATTTGCAATATCTCGAGTCGAGGGTAATTTCCTAGCAGATAGATCTTTCCTTCAAATGATTTAATCGCGATCATGGCTTGAGCATATGCCTGGTGGAATTTGGTGCGGCGAGCCCTTCCTAAAAGCTTCAAATTCAGTTTTTCCTTTGCCTCCATGATGCCGTTATCGATCTTATACTCAGCGAGGAGCCTGCCATCCTGTGAATATTTTCGAACTACCGGGAAATAGGAAAAGCCGACAAGCAGCTCACCCTTTTCGGTAAAACCTAATTTCCTGGAGTTGAGAGGATGGATGCCGTAAACAGAAAAATGCCCGAAAATAAGCTCTCCGAAAGAATACCGCAATATTCCTTCTGGAGAGAAAACGTCAATCAATGCGGAATCTTCGTCGCTCAATGCTTTAGCCAGAAAGAGCAGGCCATCCTCATTGATGGCCATATCGTGAATTTTATTTTTATACATCTTGGTGCTTTTTATGAAGTCCCCTCCCAGGTCAAAATACTTAACTCGCCCCGGCTTAAGGTCATACACAACGATAAAATCCTTCGTTAACAAGATATCCTGAGGCAAGGCAAAACGCTCCTTGCTTATCCCTTTTTGGCCAAACTGTCCCAGATAATGCCCTGAAGAATCAAATTTCAACACCGCTTTCCTCTTGTCATCAGTAATATAAATATTCCCTGAAGAATCATCGGTCATCTCGACAGGATGTTCTATCTCTAAAGGAGAAAACGAGAATTTCTTAATTAACTCAACCGCATTCTCGGGGAGAGGGACGAGCCCGAAATAGTCATCATACAGTATGACCTCTGTCTTGACTTCCTGGAACGGAACACTTGAGCTCGGATTGAATAAGAAGAGATTAAGAGAAAGGAGCACCAGAAAATATCTGCATTTCATCTCCAATCTTTTCATTATTCCCATTTCATCCTATAAACCACCAGCTCTTTATAGCCGCTCTCTTTTTCTCTCAGGCAGTAAAGACGACCATTCTTGGCCCTGGCCGGGAATACGGGTCCGGTGAACATGCCCTGGTTCTTCAGGCCGATCCTCCTCACAAAAGCTCCATCCGGGTTGAAGATATCATACATGTATTCCCCTGGGTTTGGGCCCTTTTCGAAAGTTAGAACAAAAAGCCGTCCCTCTTCATCAGTAAAGAGATAACGGAATGGAGGCCAGTGCTTATTAAAATATAAAAGGTCTAGAAAAGGATCCCCCTCAGGAAAACGCTCAAAATAGGATTTTTTAAAATCCTCCGTGACCTCTACGGCATCATATTCTTTCCTTATTTTGCGCAATAGTCGTCCTTCAAGGTCATAGACGTGGATTTCATAGCCTCTTTCCGTGTTTCCGATACAGATTCTGTCCTTGGACACAGTGTATTCCAGCCTGTCTCTATTCACAGGGCTTTTAACGAACATCACGTTGGGATATTGAAACGCATCCAGCTTCTTCACGTCTTCAAATTTCGAGTTGCAGAGGCCTACAAATTGCTTCCTGAACTCTGGAGTATCCTCACCCCAAAAAATAAAATACTGCCCGTTGAGAAGAGGGACAAGCATATGAAAAAAACTTCCTAAATGAATTTCTCGGAGAAAATTACCCTCCCGGTCATAGATGAGGAATTTCTGTTTGGAGATGTCTTTCACTCGATTTCCCCCGGTCCCTGACCTCTTCGACAGAACGAAGTCTTGAAGTTTCCCTTGCTATCGAATTTAAAAATGTAATTTTCCCTGCTGTCCCACTGAATCAGAAAAATATTTCCTTCGCCATCAACGTCAAAGGTCTCGATTCCGATAAGTCCGATCTCCAGCATTTCTTCCTTCTCCGTATCGATCGTAAACTCTTCTTCAAGGTTCAGGGCTGACGGCTCTCCCTTAAGCCTGTATGGCTCCAGGTGATTGACAACAACCTCTACCCCATCCTCTGTTTGTTTTTCAACATTGTCATATCTTGAGGTGCAGAAACAAAATAAAAGAATAATTGCAATGATAAAAATAAATTTTCTCATTTTCCCTCCTGGATTATCCCTGATGATTGTGCAAAGCTGAAGCTGATCAAAATTCTGTCTTGAAACACAACAACTTTTTATAGAGATCCACTTTATATACAACTCAGGCAAAGATTTATTCCCCTAAATTTTTAATACAGGGATATGTTTATCTGATACGCTGAAAAAGGCTTGCTCGATGATTCAATGGAACGTGGCATCAATTGGGGACAGCCCCCAATTATCCATTTATATGTCTTTATCGACGGAAGATTCTTTTTCCTTAAAGTCAAGGATCTCCAGGCTCAGGTTATCCACCAGCTTCCAGCGGATTATCTGAGTACCAATGACCGTGGCGCTGTCTATAAATTTGATGTGAGATAGCCCGGTGACAAATATTCCCATTGCCGCATCCACAGCCACCCATTCACCCAGCCAGACCTCGCACCACAAATGGCCGATCCATCTATTCCCGTTGACCGCCTCGCCAAAGACAATCCGGGTGGGAATGCCCGCTGCCCTGGAAAGAGAGGCAAAGAGCGTGGCATACTCCGAGCATTTTCCTTTTCTCCTCTGAAGAACCTCAGGCCCTGTCAAGGTCTCTACAATATACTCCCCTTTAACGTTATCATAGACCCAAAGGAGAATTTTTTGAACAAGCCAATAAGCATCTTTCTCATCTTTCTGAATATCTGCAAGCTTCTTCCGGATGGAAGGATTGGTCGGCTTGATGTATTGAGTTTCGCCAAGGAATAGAGCGAATTTATCATCCCTGACAGGAAAGGAAATTCTCGTGGATGGAGGTGGAGGTTGAGTGATCTCAAGAACAGCCTCGTAATCTTTACCGGAATTTGATTTCGCAAAGATCTTTTGCCGGTTATCCTCAAACTTGAATTCCTCGAAGGGAATCTCCTGCCATTTCACCCTTACTTGGGCTTGAGTGATTTTATAAATGTCGGGTAATGGTCGCTCGGGCTTTACCGTCAAGGTGAACCCGTCTGCTGTGTTGAGGTAGTCGATGTTTTGCGCATCCTCAGCGTTGGTCAGATAGGAGCGGATGTTCAATTCGACGAACTCGATCTGTCGAATCCGTCCTCTTCTGTCGATCAGGTACTTCATGGTTATTCTCTCTTTGAGTATCGCTTCAATTCCATCTCCATCTGTTTCTTTAACTTCAACCTGGAACTCATTGACCTTGAGCTCTATAGGGCTAAAAATCTTTAACCTAAACTGATTTTCATTTTTTCTTCTGAAAATCACATTCCCCACGACCACCTCAAAATGGACATCCTGGAACGGAATCTCATGGTTGAGCGTAAAGCCCTCATCATCAACAGTTGTTAAGTACATGACTTCATTCAGGCAGTTCCCTTTGATGTGCATTTTTTTTGAATGGTATTGAATACGGAGGTCCAGTGAAACAGGGTGCATATCCAGGTCAACGATATAGTGCCCCTCCTGTATGATTTCTTGAGGATTGAACCCGGCGATATCTGTTTTTATGACTTCTTGGATGTGATACTTTATGTTCCCATCCCCGAGGCTCTCGACTACAATGTGGTCATAGCCATATCCTTTGCCTTTGCGCTCCAACTTAAGCCATGACTCTCTGCTCTGAGCGAATCCTTTTATTGCCAAGAGGAAAATGAGAATAATCAAGAGATAGGACTTAAAGATATTTCCCTTCATTTTTATCTGTACGTTCTATTTTAAACCAAAATCATCTTTGATAAAAACTGTGGACTGGATTTCTTTATGATTAGATTGAATTTAAACATTATCTGTGCTAGTATTAATTATGTTGAAATTGAAGATACTTGTCTAGTCGCAATAACAGGCAGGGATCACAGGGGATAAGGGAAGATTTCAACGAGTAAAAAAAGCCCTCCCTCATTAAAAATCCAATATTAAAAGGAAGTCAGAATGAATATTTACGTAGGCAATTTACCGCGGGAGGCCACTGAAGAAGATTTGAGAAAGGCTTTCGAAGCCTTCGGACAGGTCACCTCTGCCAAGATCATCACAGACAAATTCACCGGTGATTCCAGAGGATTCGGATTTGTGGAGATGTCCAACAATTCCGAAGCCCAGTCCGCGATCTCCGGCCTCGATGGCAAAGATATGAAGGGGAACAATCTTAAAGTCAATGAGGCCCGCCCTCGTCGTGATGACCGTCGAGGTGGAGGAGGTTTCGGCCGAGGTGGATCCGGGGGCGGAAGACACTTCTGATAACTGACATTCGTACATTCAAAATCATCATAAAATTTGGCATTAATGCATTTTTGAGGATTGCTTGGTTTGTCCACTCGCTCCCACAAATTCATAAATGCATATATCACTCCAGCCAAAAAAAAGGCGGAATTCTGCCTGAAAGATACTTCATTTGTCTTCATGATTGTTTGCTGATATCAGGCTTTTCGATTGCGCACCCCTCTTGATAGGCAAGAGGTATCCTATGTTGAATGGAAGAAGTTGTGTCAGCTGTCAGATTCCGGAAAGGAGCGCTGAATGAAACAATATGAGAGAAAGGAAAGAAAGAAGAGAGAGAGGAAAAGAGAGAGAAGAAATAGAGAAAAAAGAAAAAGAAGAAGCATAGCGTAAACAAGGAATTCGATGGGCACAAAGGATGTTCTATGATTTGCTCCCTTACTGGGTGGCATTTTAGGGGACGCTCCTTTTTTATGTTTTAATCACCCATCGTATTCCATATTTTCATTGCACAGAAAAAGCAAGAAAAAAGGGAGATTACAGTGAAAGAACTCGTTGAATTGATTGCCAAATCATTAGTAGACAATCCGGGCAAGGTGCGGGTTTCCCAGTTAGATGGGGAACAGAGCTCAATCCTTGAATTAAAGGTTGCTCCAGAAGATGTAGGCAAGGTTATAGGAAAACAGGGAAGGAATGTTCAGGCTATCAGAGTCATTCTCAGTGCTGCTGGAATGAAGCTGAAAAAGAGATTTATTCTGGAGTTAATCGAAAAGGAGTAATTTGGTCAGAATAGGGAAATAACATCTATAGGCATTTGTTAACATTTGCCCCAGGATTATAAATTACATTTTAAAGAGTATGAGGCAAGTGGAAGCTGAATTTATCTTCTAAATTTGCACAATTTTTCGGAAATGAAATCCATAAATAGCAAATGATATCGCTAAGTGGAAGAAGCGGGGACGTCTTATCAATGTCCAGGAAACAAGTTTCCAGTAATGCAATCTTTCTTTTCCTTTTATCCCCAAAGACCAGATGGATTTAAGGAATGCCTTAAGTTCACAAAATTTAAAACTGATTTTTCCCCTTAACGGTTTAGGGTTATAATCCTTTAAGAATGCTATCACCCTCTTATAATAGTGTTTGGGTGAATAAATCGTATTCAGGATTTTCTTATAACCATTCATGAGTGTTTCAATATTCATTTTGGGGATGAAGTTGATCGAAAAATCCGTATTATCACCGGTTGGATCATTCAGCAATCTCTTTTCTTTTTTCAAACGGTGATAAAGCCTTGTGCCACGAGGAGCATTCAACAATCCAACCATGGCGGTAACAATCCCGCTCTTTTGAATAAAACTTATCTGTCTTTCAAAAATTGAAGAGGGATCATTATCAAAACCTACAATGAATCCTCCCTGGACTTCAAGACCATTGC
>SMTZ1_10006881_pt1 | contig 11438 bp, 12 predicted proteins | sample DeeMarSWOR136_30_FD_25667 | JGI IMG/M metagenome (IMG submission 25667)
AAGCTTTGTATAGCATGGATATGCTATTAATGTTCAAACTACAATTTTTTATATATAATTGTTTAAAAGTCTAAAAGACTAATAGTATATATCCTACTAATAAAATCGGTCCCTTGAATTTTCTCTCTAAAAGGGAGGTTTACCAATCATTTGAAATCTAAATTAGATGATTCCATCAAGAACTCAAGTAAAATCTCAAAAAACATGTTTTCAAGTGTTAAAAAGAGAGACGGAAGAGTAGTAGACTTTGATCAAGACAAGATTACGATTGCTATATACAAAGCAGCTAAAGCTGTTGGAGGCAGTGATAGAAAAACCGCGAAGAAGCTCTCTAATCAAGTTGTAAAAATTCTTGATGAGAAGTTTAAAAATCATGAGGTCCCAACAGTAGAAGAAATTCAAGATGCTGTAGAAAAAGTCTTGATTGAAAATGGCCATGCGAAAACTGCCAAAGCCTATATCCTCTATCGACAAAAACGCAAAGAGATTAGAGAAGCAAGAACTATGCTTCTTGATTCTGAATTCGATGCTAGACTTTCAGCCAATGCAATCAGTGTTCTGGAAAGAAGGTATCTGAAAAGAGATGAAAAAGGCAATATCATAGAAACACCAGCCGCTCTCTTCCGTAGAGTCGCTGAAAGTATAGCAGCTGTGGATCTAGACTATAATCCAGATGTAGATGTAAAAGAAACCGAAGAAGAATTCTATAAAGTAATGACAAATCTAGAATTTTTACCGAACTCTCCTACTTTGATGAATGCGGGAACGGAATTAGGCCAACTTTCAGCATGTTTTGTACTTCCAGTTGATGATTCTATGGAAAGTATCTTCAATGCTGTAAAGAACACTGCATTGATTCACAAGTCTGGGGGAGGAACCGGATTCTCTTTCTCTAGACTTCGCCCTAAGAATGATGTGGTCAGTTCAACTGGAGGTGTAGCATCAGGCCCTATTTCATTTATGAAAGTATTTGACTCAGCAACCGAGGTCATAAAACAAGGCGGTAGAAGAAGGGGCGCAAACATGGCCATTCTTCGAATAGACCACCCAGACATAATTGAATTTATCATGGCCAAAGACGAAGAGAGGCAGTTGAATAATTTTAACATCTCGGTTGGAGCTACAGATGAATTCATGCAAGCAGTCTTGAACGATGAAGATTATGATTTATTAAATCCTAGAACTGGAGGAGTAGCTGATTCTCTACCTGCAAAGAAAGTTTTCAATCTAATAGTCAAACAAGCTTGGAAGAACGGAGAACCTGGAATTCTATTTATAGATAGACTAAACGCACATAATCCTACACCTAAAATGGGTGATATTGAAGCAACCAATCCTTGTGGAGAACAACCTCTGCTTTCATACGAGTCCTGCAACCTTGGTTCGATCAACCTTAGCAGAATGGTTAAAAACGGTAAGATCGATTATAGTAAGCTTTCTAAGACTATTAAAACCGCTGTTCACTTTTTGGATAATGTGATAGACGCAAACCGCTATCCAATAAAGCAAATAGAAGAGATGACAAAAGGAAACAGAAAGATAGGTCTCGGTGTTATGGGTTTTGCGGATATGTTAGCTCAGATCGGTATACCATATAATTCTCAGGAATCAGTAAGAACTTCTGAGGATTTAATGAAATATATCAGAAACGAGGCAAGAAAAGCCTCAGTAAAGCTAGCTAAAGAGAGGGACGCTTTTTCCAATTTCAAAGGAAGCATTTACGACAAGCCAAAAGGATTGGGAGTAAGAAACGCTACAACTACAACTATTGCACCAACTGGTAGTTTGAGTATAATTGCAAATTGTTCAAGCGGCATTGAACCTATTTTTGCATTAAGCTACATACGCAATGTAATGGATAATACTGAGCTATTAGAGGTAAATCCTATTTTTGAAAAAGTGGCCTTCGAAAAGGGATTTTATAGCGAAGATCTAATGAGGATAATATCCGAAAAAGATACTATCCAGAATATTGATGAAATTCCTCCTGATGTAAAAAAAGTCTTTATGACAGCTCATGATATTACTCCTGAATGGCATGTAAGGATTCAGTCAGCTTTCCAAAAGCAAACCGATAATGCGGTTTCAAAAACAGTGAACTTTCCGAATAATGCTACAGTAGAAGATGTTGAGAAAGTATTCTTGCTTGCTTATGAATTGGGATGTAAAGGTGTAACAGTTTATAGAGATATGAGTAGGGAACAACAAGTTTTACAGAAAAGTCCTACAAAAGAAGTAGAGGAGAAACCATTACCGCCATCCATAACTACTATCCCTGAACAAAACATAAGATGTAAATCCTGTTCTCTATAATTTTTGATCCTTTGATCGATAGAAATCCAATTAGAATCCTTTTTTTACTACTTACAAAACCTATTTTTTAAAATGTTTAGAGAAATTTCCAGTGCATTTGATTTTCTGGATTAAATTTTACATCAAAAGTTGATTTAGCATGGATTTAGAAACATATTTTGAAAAGAATAAAATTTGGCATAGATTTATAGAGAAATCCGAGACAGTTCACACAGCTGATGCAGCTAAGGTTGCAGGAGTTCCATTACAAAAACTGACAAAAAATCTCGTATCAGTAACAGATGGGGGAGAATATGTTTTGTTGATAATTGCTGGCGATAAAAAGGTCAATTTGAAAACTGCAGCGAAGCTTCTGAATGTAAAAAAGATCAGTTTGGTTCCATTTGAAAAAGCTGAGAGTATTAGTGGATGTCCACCAGGAGGCACTCCATCTGTGGGTCATAAAACGAAGATGAGGGCTATAATCGATAAACAGTTGCTTGAAAATGATACAATTTTTTGTGGTGGAGGATCAAGAGATCGACTACTGGAACTCAAGACTAAAGATGTAATTAAGCTTAATGAAGCCATTATTGGTGTAATATCGGAATAATTTTTAATTTACGTTTATTTCTCAAAGAGCTGTGAGTGCTATTAGAAAAAATAGTAAGCGTATGAATATGTTAGTAACAAAATTAAATTTTAACCGATAGTTTTAATCAATTTTTTATTCTCTGTAATAATATATACTTAATGACATGAATGCCAGAAATGGTACATGTCGAATAAAAGAGAGAGAATGCTTTTGAATAATTTGATTTTAAAAGTAAGAATTTCGGTATTATGGATCTTTATGACTATTGCAAGTTTGGCTCACTATATAATTGTTACACCCGAAGAATCACAGATATTTCAGTCTATAACAGAACAACCCGGTACATTTCTAGTTTGGACAATATTCTTACTGATTCCATTGGTAATGGCATTCTTATCCGTGACATTGAATGATGCATTAAATCGAAAGATAAACCTAGTTGTGGGAATTATTTTCACAATTATAAACATCTTCCATCTATTTGGTTGTCCTGTTGCGCGTTCATCAGTACACCAATTATTGCTTGTTCTTTCAACTGTTGTAGTTACAGTATTAATCGTCTGGTATGCATGGAAATGGCCTAAAAAATAAGTGTGAATCGCCGATAATTCCTTTTAACTTACTTTTTTTTGAAGTTTACTGAAAAAATTAAAGGATATTTCTAGAATAAATTAGAGTTTATCTTTTACATCAGGGAAATCAGCTTTGGAAGTTCTTATTGTCTTATGCATAACTGTTAACACTATTGCTCTATCTTCACAGGAGGGTCTATGAGCTAAGCCTGCTCTAACAGTGATGCATTGACCTTGATTCAGAGGAATTTTTGTTTCTTTCGTCTCTAAAGTAAAGCTACCTTCAAGAACCAGAAAGAATTCATCTTTCGGATGAGCATGAAATGGAAAATTGCCTTTAAAATATGCTATTCTTACAACATATTCTTCATCGACTTCTGCCAAGTCAAAAGGTGAGAAAGTATCTAAGGTAGGAGTGATTTTATGAATATTGTATTTCTCACTTAACATACTAATTCCTCAATATTTTAATTGCAAAGGTTTTCATTAGAGCACTATATAAGTTTGAATTAAATTCCAAATACGATATAAGTAATTTCGCATAAGGAAATGCTTTTTTTTAAAATCAATGAATGCTTAAGTAAAAATTACTTATGATAAGATCAAAGAGAGGTGAATGTTATGCCGTTTGTAGAAATAACTACAGGTTCTGATTTATGGGTCGGTGAAGAAGAAAAGAAAAAATTATCGAAAGCAGTATATGATAGCATTATTGAAGTCTATCAGGAGGTCAAGGGATATAAGCCACAATGCTGGGTTGTAATTAGAGAACATCCAACAGATAATTTACTTATCAATGGTGAATCTTTAACCGAGATTAGAAAGAAGCAACAGGCTCAGAGATAACACCAATCTTAAGGGAATTGTTTATTTCTAAGGCTCAGTGAATAGCGCGTGCAAATAATTCAGAGCTACAGTATACTCTGATATTTTTTCATATTAATTTGTTTAATGTGGATTCAACCCTTCGATGAATCCTTTAGCCATGAATTCAACCGCTCTTTCACGTACAGAGTCAGGAAAGGTCGCTGAGGCATCCATCTCTGCTTTGACTTCTTTCAAGATTTCTTCTTTTTTCGCATTATCTTTGTGCTTTTCAGCGATCTTAAAAAGCCTTTGATGAGTGGCAAGACTATCTTCTACAATAATACTTGAATCATTTCCTATGACGACTCCAAAGTGTGGGAAGATTAAAAATTCCAAGTCTACAGCCCTAATTTTTTCCATCGAAACTTGAAAACTTTGATAATTAAAACTGGGGTACATACAGGCTGGAGATAATTTCATTGTCTTAGGATTGAATAGACCGATCAGATCGCCACAGAATAATGCCTTTCTAGAAGGTATGTAATATGAAATGTGGTCAGATGTGTGACCGGGCGTATAAATGGCTTTTACAATCTCTTTACCAATATTTATCTCCTCGCCGTCTTGTAAAGTTCGAATAGAAGCAATCTCCAATGGATTCATAGGAGTTGCAAAATCACGAAAGAGTTCTTTCCCACCTTGGTATATCTTTGAAGGTTCCATAAGTTGTTTTGCCGAGTAAGGATGCATACCAACTGAAGCATTAGAAAGCTTCTCGAGTAAGTAAGCGCTACTCCCTGCATGATCGATATGTCTATGAGTTAAGAAGATATAACGTATCGAATCGAGATCAATTCCAAACTTTTTAAGAGATTTCAATATCTCACCAGATGAATTAGGCATTCCTGAATCAAAAATTGCACATTCCGATCCGTTTCTTAGAACAAAGATTCCAATCGATCTTCTCAAGTCATGAGCAAAAGTATCAATATAGAATAAATTTCTACTAAACTCTCCTGTTTCGCTATAGGTTTCCATTGGATCCGTCTTCCACTTAATCTGTTAAAAATTTTTACTATTTAATGAGTTTAATCCATTAGAATGATTAGTAGTTGAGATCGATCTAATATCGGCCTGAACTCTGATATCTTAAATATCACCTTTTCAGGAAATTAGTAAATATGAAAAAGAGTATAATCCTTGGTTTTCTTGTTATTTACTTAAGTATCCTTTCATTGTATCAGGTCAATTCAATTGATGATCAATATGTTCGGAGTTTCAACTGGAATGCCAGGACTATCATATCAGAGGAGGAAGATATGGCGCTTTCGCCTTTATACTCCTATCCTGTTTCCTATAGAGACGTATGGCCTCAAGAGTTAGAAGTACGAATAAAGGTGCATAACTTAGGTCCAGGAGAGACCGCATTTTCTTTAATTGTTGATATTATTGTCCCTAAAGGACCAAGTTATCAATACAAAGTTAGTTACGGTTTGTTAGAAGAGGGATTTAATGATTACGTGGGTTTCTACTATTTCTTTCATGAAGATTATTTCCTTATTGATCCAACTGGAATACCATACTTTGAAAAGGATGGAGCGCGAATTGATAAGGCCATTCATATATTCGAAGGTGAAGAATTCAATATTCAGATATCAGTTAGGCTACAGGAACCCAACGCTTTTCTTAATATTGAAACTGGGGAGCTCAAATTAATGGTAAATAATATGGGAGAACCTGTCCCTGAATTTTCAGAATATATATTTCCATTAACTCTTTCCATAATTTTTACTTATTTTATAATTAGAAAATTTAACCAAAATAGATTATCACGTTTCGATTCACGATAAATATCGAATCCAAGCTAAGGATTTATCATTTCTTTGATTCAATGCATAACCTGTTTCAGATTTTGTAATCAGGAATTAATAATTGTAAGTATGGATTAGTGCGCGCGTTAATCTATAATCCTAAACATCAATTTTAATATCTAAAATATTCATAATTTTGAATGGATAAATTTGAAAAAAAATAAATCAGATTTTCTTGTTGTAGCATCTATTCTCGTTTCAATATTTGTTATTATATTCATACTTCTCTATAATGCTCAGGTTTTTTACTCTAGACCTGCAATTGCTCCAATAGGCATATACCTAGGATACCTGGTAGTTCTTGGCATCCTCAGTTTTTTCGCAACTTACAGTTTATTCCCCATAGGCCTTGTCATAGTCTCGTTAGTAGTTGCGTTACATGTAAAGAGTAGGAAATTGAAAATAATAATTATTGTTGGGACTTTAGGTTTTGTAGTCTTTGTTTTAGCTGGCGCTTTAGCTTTCTTTCTCAGGAGTACGTACTCTTAATTGAGTTAATTGTAACTTGTTATCATTTCCTAAATTCTAGAGGGTTTTAAAATGGCTTCATATGTTTTAATGAGGATACTGGAATCAACTCCAAAGAGATATGACAAGGGTATTCAAATTCTTACGTTTGGTAAATTGGATCTGGCATACGATCGTATGATGTCTTATGTAGAAAAAGGAGACAGAGTACTTGATCTTGGTTGCGGAACTGGAGCTTTGAGTTTAAGGGCAGCCAAGAAAGGTGCAAACGTAAAAGGTATAGATGTTAACTCTCAAATGTTGGAAATTGCACGAAAGAGAGCGATTGAAGCCAATCTTGCGCGAAACCTAGAGTTTTATGAGATGGGTGTTGCTGAGATTGTCAAAGAAAAATCAGAGAGCTACAATGTAGTTATGGCTGGTCTCTGTTTTTCTGAGTTGACTGGAGATGAATTAATCTATACTCTTAAAGAAGTCAAAAGAATCTTAAAGCCAGAGGGATTTCTTCTCATAATAGATGAAGTTGTACCTGAGGCTATATTGAAAAGGGTACTCTATTATCTGATTAGATCTCCTCTTGTAATAATTACTTACTTGATCGCACAATCAATTACAATGCCAATAAAAGGCTTGCCAGATTTAGTGAAAAAAGACGGATTGTTAATAGAGTCGATCAAATTAAATAAAATTGAGAATTTTATCGAGCTTGTAGTAAAAAAATCAGAGTAAGTAAAAGATGAATTCCCTCAATTATGTCTTTGTAAATATAATTGAAACTTTATTGAGGATGCTTCCATTTCCTGGTAAAACAGGTTTGATTAAAATCGGAAATCCAGATAGAAACTCACCTGTTTTCCTAACATGTAATTACCATCTAACTGTAGAAAGAGTAAAAAGAGCACTAAAGGGAATGGATGCTTTTCTTCTTGTCGCTAATAGCAGGGGAGTCAATGTATGGTGTGCCGCTACAGGTGGACTTTTCACAAATCATGATGTTATTTCAGCATTAAAAACTAGTGGAATTGAAGGATTTGTAGAACATAGAAACGTGATAATACCACAGTTAGCCGCTACAGGTATTGAACCCAAAACTATACAGAAGAAGACTGGATGGAAATCAATCTGGGGACCTGTCTATGCTAAAGATATACATCCTTTTATAAAAAATAATTTAAAAAAGACTCTACAAATGCGGGAAGTTAGGTTTCCATTATCACAACGAATAGAGATGGCCATAGCTTGGGCTTTTCCAATCTCTGTAATATTGTCTCTTATCATGATTCCTCTATGGCAGGAAGCAATTTTCCTTTTCATTCTCTTAATTTGGGGATTGTCTTTTGCAATCTTTCTAACTTTTCCGTTTTACAGACATTTACTAAGTTCAGAGGGTAGAAGGATCGGTTTCGTTTTTTTCGATTTTGGCAGAGGTGGATTTCAGCTGATGTTATGGGGCATTCTAATGCTCTGTCTAGTTGTCTTTAAAATTTCGATTGTTGATTTCGAATGGATATCCGTTTTTCACTGGGGATTGATTTTCTTAATTGTTGTTTTCATTGTAAGCCTTGATTTGATGGGAAGTACACCCATATACAAGAGTGGATTGCATGAGGATAGATTGTTGAAAATAGTTTTTAATAAGAAAAAATGCAAAGGTGCTGGACTCTGTGAAGAGGTTTGTCCAAGGAACTGCTATGAGGTGAATAAGGTAAGAAATATCACAACAATACCGAGGGCAAATCAATGTGTTCAATGTAGTGCTTGCATCGTTCAATGCCCTTTTGATGCTTTGTATTTTAGAAATCCAAAAAAGGAAATAATCTTGCCTGAGACTCTTAGGAAATTTAAATTAAATATGATGGGTAAACGTTCGGTGCGAGCTAGTTAGTAAGAGCGCGCGCTATTTCTAAGTACTACTAGAATGAATATCAGAATGTGGAAATTTTGACAAAAGTCGTTTTACAAAGATTTGGTGTGATTCCAAAAAAGATTGAGAGAGAAATAATATCAATAATCGATGAATGCTATGAAAGATTAAGGCCTCATGAAGTCAAGCTTATAGACATTTTACTCTTCAAAGATACTTCTAAGGCTGGAACATTTTACCTACAAGAGCGCAGCACGATCGGTATAGTCTCCGATAATCTTGATGCGCAATTCTTCGCTATGCATGATGCTTGGAGAGGAACTTCAAGAATCGGAATAGTCTTAGACAGAATGGAAAAGTTACCTAAGCTTATTCAAGCAGGAGCTCTAAGACATGAGGTTGGTCATTCAGTATTGCATGGCTCTTTTGAATATTATGCATTCTCGCTTAACAAAGCTCTAATCTCAGCTTCTAAGCAGTTTAAGTTATCAAAAGGGTATTTAGTCAACCTTCTTTACTTAATCTCCATAGCTGTGAAAGACTATGAAGTATCAAGACTGCTTTTAAAGAAAGGATTTGTTGAAGATCAAGTAGCATACTCGAAACATATTCTAAAAACATCAGAAGACGATTTAGTTGCATGGAAAATTTCTAAAGATTATCCATCTATGATGGTTTTAGCTTTAGCTGGAAGACTCAAAGATACGGCTTCCTTCATAGCTCTTCAATCAAAACTTAGCAAAACTGAAATTATTGATAGCTTGAGAAAGGAGTTATCCTATTTGCCAAGCTCAATTTTAGATGATATTTTAAAGATAGTAAAACGCTTTCCTGAAAAAATGAGTGAAGATACTTCTAAAAATGTCGATTTAATGATGAAGATATTTGTAGAAGATTTGCTTAAACCGATCTATGAGGGTAAATATAAGAAATAAATTATAGCGCGCGCTACTTGAATTCGTAATTTGGCGCCGGGGAAGTGATTTTAATCTCAATTTCAAATCCCAATTATATATGAGAATTTAACTCCATGTGCTGAAATCCCACTCCTCATCCTAAAAGCCTTTAGTGCCAATTCTTAATTACAACATACGGACTATAGATATCTATCGAGTTCTAAATGAACAATTCTCTTAAGATTGGTATTATCGCTGGTATTATCGCTGGGATTATAGCGGGTATATCTTATATTATTGCTGTGAGGATGGTTGTCTACATAGGACCTTATTTACCTGAATTACGATCAGTCATTCTAAATGCTTACGAAGCCAATTTAATTATTCCAATAATCTGGGGCATCTTGGGTGGTGTAATTTATACAAGAGCGTATAATGTGATTCCGGGGAAGGGCATATCAAAAGGTATTTTCTATGGTTTTATACTCTTTCTTTTATCTTATGTTCAAAATAATTCATTTACTCTTGCATATGGATACTACCTTGATGTAGCTGGACATATTTTCTCTGGATTTTTTCAATGGATAGCTTATGGTTTCGTGCTTGGAATTCTATATGAATACCTTCGTGGTAGATATCCTATTGCAAAAAAAGAACCGAAAATTATAACATATGCTGTGATGGGGGGTATTCTTCCTGGTGCTATTGCTGGACTTGCTGATGGGATCGGAGCAGCCCTCGCTAATGCTATTGCTTCCATAACAGGGCTTTATGGGCCGGAAGTTATGGCTGGGGCTCCCAATATATTTACATTTGATTTTTGGGTTTACCAGAGTGGAAGTCATATTCTTGTGAATTTAATCTGGGGTATCGTAATCGGCATGATATTTACACAGGTCTATAACCTTGTTCCCGGTAAGGGAGTAATAAAAGGTCTTTGCTATAGTATAATAATCTGTACATTAAGTACTTTCTTTGCTGCAGCATATTGGTTTGGATGGGGTTTATTTGCAATAGCTTGGTGGGCATTTTGGGTCGGAATTTTTTCGACAGCTACCACTCTTGGTATTGTACTTGGAGCTCTCTATAAACCAACTAAGTGATATGAAATGAAAAGTTGGAAAATCGGTGCAGTATCTGGATTAATAGCTGGAATCATTGCGGGAATTGTAGCTATTATTACTGGAATCAATTTAATTAATATGGGATTTTTTTACTGGGAATTTCCACAACCTACTTTGATAAGAATCTTATTAGTTGAAATTGCTACCAATGCTATTTTGGGTGCTGTCCTTGGTGTAATATATTCAATATTCAATGAAATAATTCCTGGTAAAAGCGTTTCCAAAGGCATATTATATGGTTTGATTCTAAGTCTCCTTTATTGCGTCCGCTGGTCAACATTAGCATTGATGTATGGTTATCCTAAAGTTGCTTTAACTTGGAGCATCTATATTATTCCTTTAATTTTATACGGATTTGTGCTTGGAGTCTTCTATGAAATCCTGTGCAATAGATATAATGTTCCAAAGACGAAAAAAATTATCAAGTATGATATAAAAAGTGGAATTTATCCTGGTGCGATAGCTGGATTTATTGGTGGCATTCCAATTGAAATTGGAAATATCTTATTTTTTAATCGACACCTATGGTCAATATATTTATCTGAAATCGGTGTTCTGTTAGGGCAACTTGGAACCCATTTATTTTTCAACATGATATGGGGCATAGTATTTGGAATGCTATTTGTAGTCTTCTATGAAAGAATTCCAGGAAGAGGTATTTTAAGAGGTCTAATTTTTAGCATGATTATGTTTTTCATTTCAAGCTTTAGATCGGGGATTTTTATTTTAGCATATGGAGATTTAATGTTAGGTTCATGGCAATTTGGTGGGGGATTTACATTTTTTGTTTTTGGAATTCTCCTTGGATACCTCTATAAGAAATAATCCATTACCTGCAATTTTTTAATGGTAAATATGTGCTGAAATCCCACTCCTCATCCTGGAAGCATGCAAGCTAAATATTCTATAAATGTTTTTCAAACCAATCGATAGTGTAAGGAATTACTTC
>SMTZ1_10009104_pt1 | contig 11438 bp, 14 predicted proteins | sample DeeMarSWOR136_30_FD_25667 | JGI IMG/M metagenome (IMG submission 25667)
GCGAAGTAAGGTATCCTATGACAATCTGTAGTAGTTATCTCTAAAACCCTTGATCTTTTGTTTTCCATGAAATCAACATACTTCTCTACATATCGCCAACTCGCCACAGACTTGTTGATTTTAAGATGATCAGTGAGTTTAGATAGGTCAGTCAGCTTACCAGAAACATGAATCTTCGGCTGGAACTTGTCTGTAATCTTTACTCTTTTCCCACTCTCCGCTATGATCCATACAGCCACCTCGCCTGGGCTGGAAGGGTATATGTCGAGCAGCCAGCCTTTAATCGGCTTAAGACTGATCAAGGTGCTCTTCGAGCCTGTCAAGTTTCTCTCTGATCTCGATTAAAGTGTTCTCTTGGTGAAGCAGAATGCTCATTAACATTGTTTCAAGCAAAACTGGTCTTGTAGCCATACTTCCTGCAGACGCAAACATTCTACACGCGTTCATCATACGGTTGAAAGCCTCAGCGTCCTTGTTTCTCAGCCCTTTCTTGAACCCCTTCCATCTCTCAATTTCAGCTTCCAACGCTTGACGATACGAAGGAATGGTTCTTCCCACTTTATCTAAGCCTCCTCGAACATGTCAATCGTGACCGCATTTGAGAGAAAATCAATGACAAATGACTTGCTACTCAGATGATGCTCCAATGTGAACTTCGAAACACTCCTAGATTGTTTAAGCTCTATAACCGTACTCGCGCTTCCAAACAAAGCCGTCTCAAGAAAGAGGCTTCTGCTGGAATACGATCGTGGAAAACACGAAACAACAACGATAACTTGCCGCTTAGAAGCAAGGTCCGAAAGGTACCGCGCCATCTTCAGGAAGATTTCTCTACCCTCGATTTTTGGCACATCACGATCAAGAAAAAGCCCAGCTATATCAGAAACAACAACAAGCTTAGAATTGTGTCTTTTCACAGTCTCCTCTAGTTTCTCAAAAACTAAGGCTGTCAGCTGGTACGCTGTAAAAGCCCTTGAAATGAAAATATTTTGCAGCACAGACCTTGGATCTAAACCGTATTGCCGAGCTGTCACTGAAACAGTGTACGGATCAAAAGTGTTTCCACCATCAATGTAGATCGCTTTTGAGTTCAGTCCCCCCGTTCTAAGGGGCAATTGACAACGAACACTCAGAAGAAATAATAGCCTTATGCATAGATTATGCCCGAACAGAACCGCAAAGTCGCCTCTTTGAAAGCCTTGAAAGGAGTTATCTACCTTAGGGATGCCGATGGCTAAGACTCTGTTTGATTTTCTTGACAACGAAGTCACGACGCGTAAGGGGTTAGAACAGAACGAATCCGCGTTTCATAAGGATTTAGTAGAAGAATATTCTATTGTCTAGGAGACTCCCAGTTGAAAGTAAACCGATACGCTATTCTATCTCCAAGCCTGAAGCACCTATTGAGGGTCATGCCTTGACACGCTACCTCATTGGAGCAGGAGGATGGGCATACTTCCAAGTTCCGCGCGTGCACCCTCTAGTAGCTTACTCAAAGGCATTCGACTTCGTGGAGGTAAACTCAACCTTCTACAAGATACCTAACCTCAGACTGGTAGAATCTTGGCGTAGGTTGGTTCCCCCAAAGTTTGAGTTCACAGTAAGATGCAATAAAGCATTAACTCACAAACACAAATTCCAACCTGTCCGAGAAGCATTTGAAGTTATGCAAAAGATGATAACCATCTGCCGCATTCTAGAGGCAGAAATTCTACATGTACAAACTCCACCAACATTCAAGCCCATTAACAGGAATACTGAAACTCTACGGAACTTCTTCTCGTCAATAGACCTGAAAGGCATCAGAATCGCTCTGGAGGTAAGAGGAGGCAAACAACCTATCAACCCATACCTCGGCAAAACGATGCAAGATCAGGGAATGATCCATTGCGTCGACCTCTCGAAGGACGAGAAACCAGCATACCAGTCCGATGTCCTATACTCAAGACTCTTCGGCAAAGGCTCACACAACATCTATCAACCCACAGATCAAGAGCTAAAAAAAATCGACAGAAAAGCGTCCAGAGGAGGCCACAAAACAGTCGCCGTAAGCTTCCACTTTGTCAGAATGTACAAAGACGCCACACGCTATAAAATCTACAAGCAGACTGGAAAATTCCCTATGGTCACCAAGTCCACAGGCTTACGCTCCCTGAAAGAAGTCCTCGAAGAAGATGCCACGTTCCCAAGCAGCAAGGAAAAACTAATTCGCCATCAGGGGTGGAAGCTCATCGACGTAGCAAAGACGCGAAGAGTTCACGCCTCACGAATGCTCGAAAGGCTGCCAGAAAAAACGTATAATAGCGTCAACGAGGTACTCCAAACGCTGGGTTCCATTAAGCCACGGTGAAATCCTTGAGCGCCATTTTGTTTGGGACATCTGGTTGGAGCTACAAGGAATGGGTCGGCCCCTTCTATGAAAAGAGCGAGAAGAAACTCACTTACTATACCAAATTCTTCCACACGACAGAGATTAACTCCACCTTCTACAGGTATCCTTCCAGATCAACAGTCTACGGCTTCTATCGCACCGCGCCTAAAGGCTTCAAATTCTCGGCCAAACTGCCGAGACTCATAACCCACCAAAAGAAACTCAACTCAAATCTCAAAGTCGAAAACGATCTCCTTCGCTTCCTAGAACTCATGGAGCCCCTCAGAGCCAGCCGAAAACTAGGCGCAATTCTGATACAACTACCTCCGAGCTTTGCGTTCGAAAGAGACCACGAGAACTTAGCCAGCTTCTTGCCACTTCTGCCCGAGGAGTTCGAGTTTGCCATTGAATTCCGTGACCACTCATGGCTGAGGAACGAAACATGGAAGCTCCTTAGAGAGAACAACGTGGCATATACAATTGTTGACGAACCGCTTTTACCCCCAGATGTCCAAATCACTGCCGACTTCGCATACATACGTTGGCACGGAAGAGGAGCGCGTCCGTGGTACAATTATCACTACAGCCCAGAGGAGTTGCAGGAGTGGCTCCCAAGAGTGCAAAAGGTTAGCAAAAGAGTTGATAAAGTCTACGGGTACTTCAACAACCACTATCATGGCTACGCCGCCGAAAACTGCTTGGAAATTCTGGAGATGTTGAATATGTCCGAACCCCAACAAGTCCACATCAAAGAGAAGATCATCCAATACAATCTGAAAGAAAGACCCTTGGCATATGAAAGCAAACTCAGTGAACACCCCATGGATATTTCTGGACTCAGTGTGGAAGAACTACTCCTCAAGATGACCGACAAAGCTCGCTTAAACCGAGCAAAAAAGATCAATGACAAAGAGCTAACCATAATAGAAGCAACAGACAGAAAAGTTGAGGCAGAAATAAGGGATTATGTCATAGAGATTGATTTGAGCAAAAGAACTCTTACCCACAATTGCGATGACTGGCGCAAAGGCTTAGGAATCAGAAGGATTTGCAAGCACATAGGAAAACTCTTTCTCCAACTACCTGTAGAAACATCAACCACTATCCTCGAGAACATTATTAAAGAAAAAGATGAGTGGCGATTTCACGTGCCACTCAGCTAATCAAGCTTTCTGACAAAATGCACGATTACCTTTGGTATCGAACGCTTGACCATCCGCCTTTTCTTGCTCCAACTATGCGCAAAAGCGTTCACCGAATTCCTTATATTGTGCGTACAGATATGGGGTTGTTCTATCGTATGCCGCAAAAGAGATGAGAAAGAAATGCCGCTGAAATGTGATGAGTGTAACGGTCGGCTCACCGTTCTTGAAACCTTCTGCACAGAACCGTATGACAATGGTGGAGAATGGTTTAGAGACATCAAAAAACGGTGCATTTGCGAGAGTTGTGGCAAAGAGCACGAAATTACAGTTGAAAGAGTAAAGCAGTCCAAGCGGTTCAAGTAAACCGTGCGCGCATCGAAATAAGTTTCAGTGGTGCCTGTTTCTTGCCATGCACTACTCGGTCTCTTAGTGCATATTTGATTTATTCAAATGCCGCTAGCAAATACCAAAGCCATAGACTTTACGAAGGCATCTTTCAGGGACCTAATATAGCAGCGCCGATAATCTGTTCTTTTCTTCAGTCAGCTGCAGAGCACTATTCAATTCCCTGAAATATTTGAGGACGGTTCCACCCCTTTCCGTTATGGCGTACACAATTCTCGTCTTGCTTCTTTTCTTGCCAACGCATTGCTCCCGAACGAGGTTCTGTTGGATTAAGAAATCCAGGTATTGCTTGAGAACACTACAGTTTACATTAGCCTTATACATGATGTGAGTTAACTTCAACGGTCCATTACGACTCAGAACTTTGAGAACGTCGATATACATTTCCAGCTTTGACCTTCGCATATACTTGACACCACTTTTAATTATGCGATTCATTGATTAACCACATTAAGCGCGCATCTTCTTTTGTCGTCTCTTTCGTTGGCTTCCCAATTGAGCGGATTAGCCGTCTCAAATGGAAAGCACGGAATTTCAACTTTTGAGTGGCCCAAAAACCTGCTTCCTGTTTGGAACGCGTGCCTAGATACTCTTGGCAGTTTGCCTAAAAGGCTTGTTAATTGCCCAGAATATGCGAATCTAATATGTTTATCCACGCGTCACCAGCGTATCAGCCTGATCATTTGGCATAAAAGTGTAGAAAAAGGGGGAGTTTGCGGGAGATATCTCCAGCTTCGATTGAACTGTGGGTTCCGGCCCGCGTTTCCGCTGTTTTGCTGTTAATTGTGTCGCTGGGTGTCCGTCCAGTCTAGGTCTCAACTATCAAACGAATAGAAGCTAAATAGACAAGGGCTTTCAGAGTATCACTCGTTCCGTGGGTGTTGGCTTTCCTTTGATAGGGTCTGGCTTTGGGTGGGTAAATTACATGCCGTTTTTCTCTACGACGATTGTTACCCACAATTCATAAAACCTATTAGAATTCGTCAAGGTTGAAGAATGTCGACGGAGGATACGACGGATTTGAGTGCACCTGAAGAAACAATCTTGAAAACCGCTTTGGCTATGGGTTTGCTAGGACGTAGATCCGGCTCAGTCTACGCTCAGATGGAGATTTCCTTGAGAGATTACGAGACTCTTGACTTCGTCATCAAGCGAGAAGCGTATTCTAATCTTCCTGATGTTGAGTTTTCCATAAATAGCATGGATCTGGAGGATATCATTGATATCTTGAAGGAGGCTAAAAGGAAGCTTGACAAACATTGGCTCTCAACGCAACACCCAAAACGGGACGCGATTTATGCTCAACATCAGAGTCAGAAAGAGGGGATAGAGAATGAAGAAGTGCCTGCAGTTAGACCAATGGAGAACAAGGAGAAGGGTTCTGCAAAGTGTGCTCATTATCTTGGATACTTGGCAAGTCATCCTGTAGATCTTCCTTTGCCGCAAGAATGCGTGAACTGTCCAAAGGTATTTGATTGCTCGATTAAGTAAGTGAGTGCTAACAAATAGAACTCAGATATGCGATGTAGCTTTTTATATGCAGATTTGTTTAAGATCTGAGAAACTGGAAAGGTGGAATGCTAACTAAGGAATGCGCGCACACCCATATTTCTTCAGTCTTCATCCTCAACCGTGTGCGGTATTAGCCACGTAGGTTCTTCTTCGTCACTTTCTGAACTGTAGTAACCAACCAAAAACATCAGGAATTCAAAGACGTATATCCCGACACCTAGAATAATCAAAATTCCACCAGCCTTAATCACACCAGTGAAGGTAAATTGGTAGCCTATAACTGACGTAAGTATGCCTCCAACAACCATTATGGCTGGGATAGTGTAGCTGAGGAACCTGAATATTTCTCGCAAATCCTTCATTGTTCCCGTGGAACTTCCTTGCTTACTTGCCGACATCAGATTATCTCGTTATAGTCTATATTGAGAGTTAATATACATCTCAGTCTTCGCGCCTATTAACGTTTCGCCTGACCAGGTTCTCTCCTTCTGTTCTTCAACTATTCCTCTGTACCAAAGCTAGTTCTCCCATGTTTGTATTCCAACTATGAATAGCCACCTTTACGCAAAGATACAGTTTCACAATGCATTATGTTTATCTTTAGAGAACCCGTAGGTATTAGATGAAAACCTGCGCGGAGAAACAGATAGTGCCAAAGAAGCCACCAAGAAACGACGCCCTCGAAGCCATAGACTTCATAATCAACGTCCTCAAAGAACACGAAAAAGACCTAGACCGCCTCATAACAGAGCTCGGAAAAATAACAGAGCAACTCGGCGAAACAGGAGAAGTCTCAGAGAAAATCGATAAAATCGAAGAGCGCCTCTTCACCATACAAACCGAAGTCGCAAATCTAATCAAATTCCTCTCCGTACCTCAAAGAGAAGAAGGCCCACCTCCCACCCCGGTTCCATCAACCTACACGCCTGGACCGCCGGTGATCGTTAAATGCAAAAACTGGGAAGACTTCAAGACTCTAGCCAAAACCCCAGAAACACTCTCTTACACCTTCACAGAAAACGAGAAAGACTTCCAAGCAGACGCCTTGAAGGAAGGTAGAGTTCTGACTTACAGCGGCCAACTTCCCCAAAACACGAAAATGCTGAAAACGTGGCTGTCGAGGCAACTCCACATCGAAGAAGAAAGAATCTTCGAAGGCATCCTAGCCATAAGATAACACCCACGCCAGAAGATCTCTACACAAACCAACAGATTTTTATAGTCGCACAAGCTCATATATCTTATGTCTTACGACACTGTAGGGGTTGAGGTTGACGGATCGGTTTGCGAAGACCTTGGAAACGCATGGGTTGTCACGGTTTTTGGAAACCGTCTTCTCCTTTCTCTCTTGATGAAGCGGCACAACCATGTGTGGATCCAATAAGCGATGATGCCCCTGCAGTATAGATAACAGAATAGTTTTTTCCAGTCACCATACGTACTTCCTTTTGATCTCTTCAGACAACTTAGCCAGTTTGTCCCTCTCTCTATCACGATAATATAGAATAACTACGATCACTACAAAACCAACAAAGACTACAACTCCAAGTTTGGAGAAAAAAAAGAGCCCAAACTCTTGGAACTCCAATTCGTGTAACACGATTTCAATAACAGACACTGAGACAAGAGACAGGGCTACGGATAACATTATCGTGGATGCGTGAATGAGATGGAAGTAGCGATTCTGCAGCATCGTGAGCTCGTAAAGAAACTCCTTCTCTTCCCTGTTCAATATTACCACTAAGAATTGAAAGAAGCCTCCACATTTATCTATTTGTGGACTTGTCTTCTATAAGATTAGAGAAACGGCAGAGGTAATTTCGGCAGCCAAGACACTCTCTGAGTTATCCATTGCGTTTGGTAGTGTACCCGCCCCTGATCAAGATCTTGGATGGTACGTAGAAGGAGACAACAGGTTTGTTCGCAGGGTTCGTAGCGCTTTTAGCTGATTTCTTTTTTCTTCTTCTGTAGAGCGCATATATGACTGCTCCAGTCAAAGCTGCGACTCCCAAAGCAATTCCAGCAAGCCAAGCTAATGGCCACGGAGCTGGCTTCACCTTATAGTCGTACGAAGTTGTCACCGCTCTATTTCCAGCACTGTCATAAGCTTCAATATAGAACATGACAGTTGCATCGCCACTTTGCCCTGGGATCGTAGCAGTCCAGTTCGCGTTTGCTGGGGTCATTTCCAAAGCTTGCCACTCCCCAGTGACGTTGTACCACAAGGTAACATTCTTGGCGCCGCTGCCATCAGGAGGCTCGGTTACAGTTGTGTTGACAATTACGTCCACATCGGCGTCAGGTTCTTCAGGTGACCACGCAGGAACACCGATGTGAGGCGGATAAGGATCAGCCACAACATAAGAATAGATGTTAGACGAAGCCGCGTTGCCAGCATTATCTGAAGCATAGACACGATATTCAACCAAGGTACCAAATGAGAACGTTGGAATACTCGCCTTGTACAGACCTTCTTCCTCCGGAGCCATGATGACATCTTTCCATGCGCCGGCAGCTGAGTAGCCTAGAAGAACACTTTTTACGCCACTATCAGCGTCGGTGACGGTGGCAAATACGGTTACACTATCGTTGTAGCTTGGTTGTTCAGGAAGTCTATGCACGCTAACTATCTCTGGCGGAGTGGCTTCGACAGTGATTCTTAGCGAGATGCCAACACTATGCTCCAAAGCATCACTGGTTCCGACGACCATTACTTCATAATCCCCAGGCGAGGCCGTCGAGTCAACGTCAATTATCAACGTTGCTATGACGAAATCATTAGGTGGCGGAGTTACCCTTGAAGGGCTGATAGTTATTACGACATTTGGAATCGGCTCTGACGTGACTGTCAAGTCAACTGGCTCGTTGAAATCCCTCAAAGAGACTATCACAATAGCTGCTATAGCCGATCTCCCCCTCTGAATCGTCAAAGAAGTTGGAAAAGCAGATAAGGAGAAGTCGGGAGTTGGCAGAACTGGAGGTGCCGTGACCTCCAACAGAATTTCTACACTGTGCTGCAACGGGCCACTGGCTCCCTGTACGGTTATGCTGTAGGACTCAATCGTCACATCGGAGGCCACATCAACGGTCAGAATGGAAATCGCATAACTATTCGAAGGAGGAATGACTTGCGACGGGTTGAGTGTGAGAGTTACACCTGTTATAGGGTCAGATGTTATCGTTAGGTCAACTGGTTGGCTGAAGCCTTCTAAAGAAGTTATAGTTATTGTTGATGTGTTGGATCCTCCTTGATGAATAGCTAGAGAACTTGGATAGGAGTCCATAGAGAAATCGGGAACTGGTGGAGTCGCGGTTGCCTCTAACGAAATGTCTGTACTGTGTGTTAGTGAGTCGTTCATTGCGGTCACAGTAATTGTATAGATTGCAGGTACCACAGTTGAAGCAATCTCGACGGTTAGTGTAGAATTGGCTGAACCGTCTGGTGGTGGGGTAACACGTGGTGGGTCAAGAGTAGCGGTTATGCCACTGATTGGTGGTGATGTGACATCTAGGTCAACTGGGTGGTTGAAACCGTTCAGCGACGTGATGGTTATGGTTGACATGCCTGCGCCACCTTGTTCGATGGTTAGGGAGTCTGGAGAGGCTTCTATGGAGAAGTCGGGGGTTGGCTCTGTAATGCCTTCTATGATATCGATGATCTCATCGATTAGCGCGATAAGGTCCGCCGCGATTGCTGGGTCTATCCAGTCCATGATGGATTTCTTCATGTCGTTTTTTAGTTTGTTCAGTGCCCCGTTGAATGCTCCGGCTTCGATTTGATTGATCACGGCTTTAATCTTATTGCATAAGGCGCCTTTATGAGCGGGTGCGGTTCTTGGATTCTTGAAAGCGTTGTCTGGCAGGGCTGAAACAACTTCAGAGAGGTTCTCTAGAGAGTCTATAGCGTCGGACTGTTTGGAGCTAAGTATCGTTGGGACTGCTAGGAATGTTACAAAAACAATAGTTGCAGTTAGAACTAAGCCGAGGAGGCGCATAATATTTCGTCTTTTCATCTTTCTCTCTCTCTTTCGTCTCTTGCTCTCTCTATTGAATCGTATTTCTGCGATGTAGTAGGTCATATGGCTTGTGCTCCACTTAGGGGATTATCGTTCAAAGCTTACTTCTTGGTTACAGGATAAATTGTGTATTTCTCAGTCGCAATATTTTGATTCGCGATGATATTCAACTCTAGAAGTAACTTCCAGAGAATTCTAGACGCGTGGGCATCGTGTACGCCACTTCAGTGTATAACTAAGACGGCGGGAATTGAGAGAGGGCCGGTGTGCCAGGATTCCACTACTACAATGTGCGGCAGTCTTCCTTAAGATATAAATATGAATTATCTTCAGCAAACAGTGGTGGCGTATCACGGAAGACGTATCACGATACTACACTCTTCTACGAGATCCCACACGACGTAAGATCATCGAGATATTAGGCAACCAAGACAAGATAGGGTTTAAGATATGCTCTCCGATTTCGTCACTCAAGATAAGCATAGGAAATATATGCTGAATAACAGAGGGCGTCTGCTGCACAAATCATTGAAAGACGGAAGCTTGCCACCGACTTTGGAGATAGGAGAAGCTTTCAGCCATAATGTGGGACGTTGGCTTCTTCTCTCTCCTGTCTTTGCCAAAGCAGTTCAGCCTCTAGGGTTTTTGCCGGTCTCGGTCTTGATACTTGCCGTTGGGGCGCTAGGAGCCGCGATCTCAAATATCGACGCTGTATTATTCTTCTACTTCCCATTTTCGGCATTCGAGTTTGAGACTATAGTCACGCTGTTCTTCTTTTACTGGATTGGAGCGTTCCTGCTCTCTGATTTTCTAATATATGTGCTCTATAAGAGGAGTGTGGGCAACCTCCAATTGTTCACTTGCTTGGGCATCTCTGCGTTTCCCTTAGCCCTATTCCCGTACATCTATATGCTTGTTCCGTACAATTTTGCGAGATTGATTCTTCTCGCAATCCAGATTTGGAGCCTTTTGCTCATGTCGTCCGCTATATGCTTTGCCAAGGGATTGCGCCTTGATAGAGCAATTGTGATTAGTCTTGCGGTCTTGTATCTCAACGTGATGCTGTTGGTCGCAACAGGGCGTCTCGCGTGAGAAATGGAAGTTTTAGAGCTCTTGGGTGCCAGAATTCGAAGCTAAGCAGAAATCTTGCCGTTAGATAATGAATACTTAGTGCAGATTCATAAATGATTAATCACTGTTTGCTTTTCCTTTATGGTGTAGGTGTTACGATTGGCTGAAAATGAGACTACGCCAGAGAAGATAGCAGAGAGAAAGACCATTGTGTATAAGTCTCGTATTGATCCCACGGTCATAAAGCTTACTGCAGAGAAGATGAAGAGCAGATTGTTCACGAAGGCGGGTTTCTTTAAGCCGGGGCCCGAAGAAATCCGAGTTGTCTCCATTGACAAGTACTACGAACCCTACGTTGTTGTTGACGGGAAGTATATGGTCAATTACTATAAGAAGCGCGTATTCACTTTTGACGTTGATGACGAAGCTCGTGGAGTAAGGATCTTGAACGAAGACTTCAAGCCAGAGATTTTGACAGACGTTGAAGGAACCCGTAAAGTTGTTAGGATTGAGGGTGAGGAACGGCTTTCTTATGAGAACAAGGCTTACCTTGTTCTAGACTCGTCAGGACGTGAGGTTCCGCCTGATTCGGTGCCTTCTGCTCCTTGTGAGGAGCACCCAGACAAGGTATTGAAGGAGTTTAGGAAAACGACTGGAAAGCTTGAGACTACTCCTGAAGAGGCAATAGAGATTATTAGATCTAGGATTGTCAAGAGACCTGAGGAACTAGGAAAAGGTGGAAAAGAGCTCTTCAAAGTCTCTGAACACGCCGTGATTTACAGTCCTGTCTATGAGATAACGTTTCGAAATGTGAAGACTGGTGAAGAGAAGACTGTGAAGATTGATGGTGTGACGGCCAGAATAATTCCGTAGGACAGCGGTCAACTGCAAAGCCAGAGATGTTAGAAACTTAGGCTT
>SMTZ1_10010772_pt1 | contig 11437 bp, 12 predicted proteins | sample DeeMarSWOR136_30_FD_25667 | JGI IMG/M metagenome (IMG submission 25667)
CTGCGCATTACTTTATCGGCGACACTGCCAAATGCCCATCGGCTAAGTCCAGACCGCCCGTGAGTTGACATCAGAATAAGGTCAAAATCATTGTTATTGGCATAGTCGACAACATAATTGGCTGGTGTGCCTTCCCCAGCCTTCGCCATCAGTACGACTGAATTTACGTTTAGGCCAGCGTTCCTGAGGCGTTTCTCCACCTTTGATAGATATTGTTGTGCAGAGCGCTTACACCTATTAACATGATCTTGCCAATTTAAAGGAATCTCAGACAGATAGTATGCAGGTATCAGTGATACTTCACACACATTGAGCAGAATTACCTCACACTTCTCTGCACCTTGCGATTTAGCCAGCTCCATCACGTGCGGAAGTATTGACTCAGCCGCCTCTGATCTATCTAAGGGAACGAGCATCTTCTTATACATTCTTGACTCCCAGCTGTTGAGATTTGGTCAGTCACGGGGGACCCTCATGCCTCCCCCCTCTATGTCCTCCGTGGCTTTCCGATATCTGTGATAGAGACATCATTGGACGAGAGACCTCGCCGATATCTCTGTTCGCGATCTTCTCTCGCACTGCGTTGGATTAACACCTTCTTCCCGTGATAGCTAGGACATTAGCGCCCAATGTTGTAAAAGCTATGACAAAGAAAACCCAGACCCATCCGCCCCACCCCGCGGCAAGCCCCGCTATCCAGACTATCAGCGAGACTAAAAACACCGCCCACAGCATCTGCATTATGTTGGTGCTGCGCATCTTATCACCTCATCAAGAGTAATTAGATATCTGTGCTCCGACCCCTTCAGCTTCACCCCATCCCGCTTTCTAAAGGGAATCTTCTTCTAGGTGTATTTGCCCTTGCTTAGCAAGAAGCCCTAGCGCATGGCAGGCGCTATCGAATCATGTCTTCGATCTCGACTTCAGCTGTGACTATGACATATCTCCCATCCTGCTTGAGATGAACCCTATCGTAGGGCTCATCAACCTCTTCAGAGATATCCTCCATAGCACTTGTGGCGTCCTCTGGCTCGACAAACTTGTACACCAGCTTGATTTTCAATATATCCTTGTCTTTTTTCTCGAAGGAATCCCCACTAGCAACGAGTCCCACATGGGTAGAGTTTCCTGCGTACTTCTGAAAATGCACCAGAAGTCCACTTGGCAGTCTATCCATTATGTCCCGAGCATCCTGGTCATCATATAGTGAACCCTCGCCCTTGATTACCCTGATAGACTCCTTCACCGTCTCCTTGGCCCCTCCGATAAGGGAGTCCTCAGTTACAGCCAGCCAATCTTGCTCATCGGGGCTTTCCCATACCTCTACCAGCTTGTAGTCTTTATCATCATAGGCTTGATTCTCCAGCTCTTGCCTGATCTCGTTGAGTTCGAATTCTCCACTGACGACCAGCGCGGTTGTCCCATCCATGGAAAACTCCGAGAAATGGTCCACACCATCGCTCCTTATACTGAAGCCTGCGAGGCGCGCTTCGTTATCAGCTTTCCATTTATCAAGCAATTGGTGCAAATCGCTATCACCTTCCATTTTCTCTGCATCCCAATAGACAAAGGAAGTTGCCTCGTCGGGGACCTGTTCCATCAGATCCACTAGCGCTCCTCCAATGCCACCGCCACAAGAGGCAGTGCCGAAGCCAACCGCTGCCAGCAATAGGCCGATAATCAATGCCTTAGGAAGACTCCCTCTATGCATCATGTCTTACCTCCTCTTCACAAAGAAATCACCTTCCAGACCTTTTGCCTCTGCTTTTCAGAAAGCGTTCGTAGGCATCGAGGAGATCGATCTCCCCGATCCAAAACTTACCGATGAACCAGCCAGCCAGAATAAATAGGGCTACGATGAACGCCTCCAGGGCGCCAAGCCATACCCCAATGACACCTATTACTAAGCCAGCGACGGCACCTACTACCTTCGGATTTAACATCTCTCGAACCTCCATCAGCGTAGAGCCAGTCTCTTACCTTCCACCGACTCATATTTGGTTTTAACATCTACTTGCACAACGGGTAGGCCGGTCATCTGCTCCACTGACTGCTTGATATTGCTCTGTAACTCAGCACTCAGTTCAGGCACGTTACATCCCAGGGCTACCGAAGCTCGACAGGTGACAAGCAGCCCTCCCGTCCTTTCCTTTACGCTACACTCAACATAGCGTACGTACTGGGAAGAGGCAGCTATCGCCTCCGCCAGAACACAGACGCTCTCCTTATCAATGGTGGCGATACCCTTTTCGCTGGAGCTTATGAGCAGTGGGACTGGCTTCCTGTAAGGGCTGAGCTCAAAGACCAGCAGAGCAATCATGCCCAGCGCAACAATTACGCAAACTGCTATAATAGCAGCTGCGCTTCCCCCAGTGGCATCGGCAGCCCTTTGCAGCTGCGACTCGAGCCAACCTGAGCCTATGATATCCGGCGTACTTAACTCCGTAGCTACAAGTAACGTGATCACAGCTCCAGCTAAAATAGCCAGACTGATGATCAGCACTGCTACTCGGTTAAAAATACCCACAGTTATCCCTCCTCACACGCTAGGTATCTTGACAGCAGACTTCAATTGTGATCGTGATTATCTACGCTAGCTTACCTGGCATCCTCTCCGGGAACTCAATGCCCACAACGCTCACATTGATCTCCTTCGCAATCAGTCCTGCTATCTCTAGAAGGCGAGCTGCGACGGTCTTGCGAACATCGATGACAATCTGGGGGATGCTAAACCCGTAGATGATATTCAGAGTGAGGTCAACGATAGCCTCCTTCTTCCCTGCCTCAACGTCTACCCCCCTCGCCTTTTGCTGAGCACCTCCGAGACGCTCAGCCAAGATTCGGCGGATAGAGCTTGTGCCCAAGCTGGCAACTCCCTCAACCTCCCTGGCAGCTACTCCAGCGATGGCCGCTATGACCTCATCATCTATGCTGGTTTCACCCCCTACCACAATCTCTTCAGTCTTTTCTATCTCCTCTAGCTTCCTCTTCATCTCTTCTTCTTTGATCCGCTTTTCGGTCATTTTTGTCCTCCTGTTAGATTTGGCGACGGAGGCTATAACCTCGTCGTCGATGCTGCTTGCACCGCGTACTGCAGCTTCTTCAGTCCTTTCCGCCTTTTCCAGCCCGGGGGCTATCTGTTCCTTTTTAGCTCTTTCTTCTACCATTAGCCTCCCTTCCCAAACATGATGTCATCGAGAATAGTACCTGTACTTCCTCCTACTGTTAGTGAAGCATCACCCCCTCTGCACGCACGGTGCTTCCCGTTAGTCCTAACATGGCCTACACTTCACTCCCCACGAACAATGGTCATGACCAACAGCGCCGCCGATTAGGAAGCAAAGCGGATATTGCAAGTCGACCATTATCCCCTTTATCTTGTGGCTTTTCAGGCTTTATGAAATTCAAAGGGCTTGACAGCCTCTAGTGTGATCTTGAGTAAACCCCTGCTAGTTCCTTCATATCACCGTTCTCTACTGCAACAGAACCCGATCGCACACATCCCCTTTTGGTTAGCAACCTCTCAGCTTCAGGAAATTCCTCTTCTCTAATCATGCCTTTCCTCTTTGCCCATCGCCACTCTTCCCATTTCTGCTCCAGGCTGTTGATCTCAACTTGCATTTGCCTAGCTACTTTTAACCTCCTGTTCTAAACGGATTCTGGTTTCCTTCTTTATTGATAAGAGCTAAGGGCTTGACATTCAAGCTCTTTTGTGAAATAATTCAATCTTGAGTTTTCAGGAATCGCAAGGTAAGAACTATACTAGATGATATATTCAGCATGAATTCTCGAACTTCATTAACTTTACTAGATAATTATTGCTTCCTAATATTTACATGATATATTATTCATGTATTAGTATGCACAAATCGTTGGGTTTGTCAAGTCTTTTAATTGTAATTTTAGGGAGGTTTTTTTAAAATGGCTGAATGGGGCTTTATAACAAACCACGGACTGGTGTTGGCCGCTATTGCCAAGCATCCACGGAGCACGGCCAGGGAGATAGGTGATACCGTTGGCATAACCGAAAGGGCAGCCCACAAGATTATCAAAGACCTCGGTGACGAGGGCTACATCGACAAGGCCAAGGTTGGCCGAAGAAACGCATATCGGATACATGCAGACCTGCCTCTCAAAGACGACGTATCAGACACTGCTATAGGGGAACTTCTGATAGTGCTCGGAGCAAAGCGCAAGAAAAGCGGGTAAGACGTTGCCGCATCTAATGGCAGCGATCATGCTCCCCGTAATAGTTGAGGCAAAGGCTGTGGTTTGTGTTGGCCAGGCGTGAAAGAGCTAGCCACTGCTTCAACTTTGATACAGTAAAGAAGGTGAGGGAGGAGTCATGGATAGCAAGAAGGAGGTCTACAGGTCACGTCTTTCTTATGTTCCCAGCGCGAAGGTTTTCCGGTGCAATGACGGGAGGGACTTCAGAAATCTGGAGGAACTGGCTGTTGCGCTAAATAACATGACTGAGCAGACCTTCAGCCATCACGTAACTGAGCAGAGAAATGACTTCAGTAACTGGATTAAGGACGTGATCGGTGATTCCACTCTGGCAAAGAGTCTGACAAAGGCGAGCGATCGGGCACAGGCAAGCCAGATTGTCGAAGGCAGAGTTACCTGGCTCAAGGACAGGACCTAGATTCTGGGTCCAATTGTCCAAGAGCGTTGTCTGGCTGCAAGCTATTTGACCCGCCCAATTTATTTGCTACAATTAACTGCGCCTAGGCTGTTCTTTGCCTAGTGCAAGATATCAAGGTAGACTACCGATTCTCTGTACGGTAACGGAACATCCGGATAATACTTGCTAACTAACAGTATTGAAGATCACCCACCTTTTCCGCCCAAAGCCCACCATCTCCGATGACGAGGTGAGAAGAGGCCTTCGGTACATGACCCTGGAGGGCATGGCCTCACTGGGCTTTTTCAGCATAACCACCAGCGGTTTCCTGGCCGCTTTTGCTCTGGCATTAGGTGCCAACAACCTTCAAATAGGTATCCTGGCCGCTATTCCATTCATAACCCAGCCACTTCAGATCCCTGCCATACTCCTTGTGGAAAGGATCAGGCTGCGCAAGGCTATCGCACTCGTAACCTACCTGCCGGCGCAGATGTTATGGATACCTATAGCGCTTATTCCCTTTTTCTTGGACGTCCCAGGTGCCGGCGCCATCTCCATGCTGCTTGGCCTGCTGGCGATACGCGGTGTCCTAGTTGCTGTGAGTAATTGCTCTTGGAATGGCTGGATTCGGGACCTGATTCCTCAACAGGTACTGGGAAGTATAATGGGGCGGCGTCTCGCTCTTGCTGCATTCGCAGGTATAGTATTCGGGCTGGCAGCTGCTTTCTTTGTAGACTGGTGGAAAGGTCAAGCTTCTCCGGATTCAGAAATACTAGGCTACTCAATAGCGCTTCTCTTTGGCATCTTCACTTTGGCGCTGGCCAGCCCAATATTCATGTCTCTTATGCCCGAACCCCTGATGCAGCGAGCACCTGAACCACAGCCCTCGCTAGTAAGCACTGTGGCAGCACCGTTTCGTGATAAAAACTATCGCAAGCTGCTGCGCTTTCTCTTCATCTGGGGATTAGCTATAAACCTGGCCACGCCTTTCTTCGCGGTATACATGCTACAGCGCTTGGGGTTACCCCTATCCGCGGTCATCGGCTTCACTATACTGAGTCAGGTCTTCAACATTATGTTCCTTCGGGTCTGGGGGCGATTGGCGGACCAGTTTGGAATTAAAGCTATTCTCTCGCTATGCGTCTCTCTCTACCTGCTGGTGATATTGGGGTGGGTCTTCACCACTATGCCCGAACGGTATTTCATGACTATTCCCCTGCTGGTGATTCTGCACATCCTGGCTGGTGTCGCAGCCGCAGGGGTAACACTGGCCACGGGCACAATCGGCATCAAACTAGCCCCACCAGGGAAGGCCACAGCATATTTGGCGGGGGCAGGCCTAGCGATCAACCTCGGAGCAGGACTAGGCCCCCTGCTCGGTGGATACTTCGCGGATTACTTCAGCGTACGCCAGCTCAGCCTCACCTTCGAATGGTTGAGCCCGGGCAGTCATTTTGAGATAGGTGCCCTATACCTTACAGGTTTCGATTTCCTTTTCGGGATTACCTTTGTCTTGGGTATGATCACTCTAACCCTGTTAGGCGGCGTGCGTGAGGAGGGAGAGGAAAGTCGAGAAGTCGTCTTAAATGCGCTGGGCGCCCCGATGCGTGAACTGTCTCGCCCATTCAGCACTGTTGCTGGTCTAAACTTCCTAAGCCAGTTCCCTTACGGATATCTGAGACGCGTGCCCGTTCCAGGAATAGATGTTGCCTTGGGCGTAACCGCATATCAAATTGCAGAGATGTCTAGATTAGCAACGATAACGGCGCATCGCGGAAAAATAACAGCCACCAGGCTAACCAAAGCACTTGAGGAAGTCATGTCCGGCCTTAGAGAAGCCAGTGACGAATTGCGTAAGCTATATGGTCTCGAAGTAGCTAGGCAGACAGCTAGAGGCTCAATACACGCTGTTGACAAGATGGCTCAGGCGGATGTAGGGCAGTTGGTACACCGGGCAATGCTGGCGGTTACCCAGGCAATGCGCCGCTCCCGAGTTGACAGCAAAGATGCTCTGCGTGGAGCCGGCTATGGTGTTGTCAAAGGAGCGGAAGAAGTACAAGCTGACTTGGGGGACGCGGCTGTACAGGCAGTGGAAGCGGCTAAGGAAATAGCTCCTGAGGTCGGTCTTGCCGAGGAGGTGGCTATGACCGAAGCAGCAAAGGGTGCAATTGAAGCAGCCCAGGACATAGGCCCTGATGCCGTAGCACAAGTACAACAATCCCTGCCTGAGCAAATATTAGATCCGAGTCGTGAACATGATTACGGAGATTAAGAGATGGTTTGAACCTCGCTCCGACTTATCACCTGAGGAAGTCCAGAAGGGACTTAGGTTCGTTGTTGGCGACGGTATCTGCTCCTCGGCTATGGGGGCCCTCCAGGGAGGTGCCTTTCTAGTTGCCTTCGCCCTTGCTTTGGGTGCCACCAATTTCGAGATCGGAATCTTGGCAGCCATCGGTTTTTTTGCTCAGATTTCGCAGATACCAGCTATCTACTTGGTCGAGCGCGTTCGCAACCGAAAGGCGATCACGGTAGCCTTTGCTGTTGCCAGCAGGCTAGTGTGGCTAGCAATTATCATTATCCCCTTCATTTTTATTAGTAAACAGGGCGTTACGTTGCTCATACTTGCACTTTTTGTGTCTGCCATTGTTGGCGCCATGAGCGGCAATGCCTGGACTTCAATGCTGCGTGACCTTGTTCCAGAGAATATCATGGGGCGTATGTTCTCAAGGCGCATGATGCTGGGCACCGGCCTCGCCTTGGCTCTCACGCTGCTGGGGGGATACTTCATCGATTTCTGGAAGTCAGATCATACTGAACTTTATGGATATTCCATCCTCTTCGCCTGCGGACTTGCATTCGGCCTGGTGGGGACCTACTTCCTCTCACGCACTCCGGAGCCAGCGATGAAAGCGCAGGCTGAGGAGGGATATTCGTTGTGGAAGCTGTTGTCACGCCCGTTGCGTGATCAGAACTTCAGGAACCTCATCTTCTTCGCTTCGGTCTGGGGCTTTGCCATCAATCTGGCAGCGCCCTTCTTCACGGTCTACATGCTTAAAAGGCTGGAACTCGATCTCTTCTGGGTGACTGGCTTCATCACAATAAGTGCGGTAGCGAATATCCTGGCACTGAGGATATGGGGGCCTTTTTGTGACAGATTCAGTAACAAATCGGTGCTGTCAGTGAGCGGCGCAATGTTCCTCTTAGCCATCATCGCCTGGCCATTTACAACTATGCCAGAGAAATACTTTATGACTATACCACTGCTCGTTTTGATCCATATCCTGAGTGGCATATCCCTAGCCGGAGTCATTCTCTCAGCAGCAAATATCACCTTGAAGCTTTCGCCACGTGGTCAAGCTTCGGCCTATTTGGCTTGCCATGGCCTGATCAGCAACATTGTTGCTGGGGTGGCACCGCTCCTTGGCGGGCTACTAGCCGATTTCTTTGCTGTGCGGGAACTATCCCTCACTTTCTCTTGGGCCGAGCCCGGGAGGGAACTAGCGTTGCATGCGCTGAGTTTCAGGTCGTTAGATTTCCTTTTCCTTTTCGCCTTTATGGTTGGCCTCTATTCTTTGCACCGCCTAGCTGCCGTAAGAGAAGAAGGCGAGGTAGAGGAAGCAGTTGTCGTCCGCGAACTGATGGCTGAGGTAAGTAGGGGCGAGAAAAGTCTATCCACTATAGGAGGGCTGCGTCAGTTCACCTTTTTCCCCATTCAATTCGCCTACAACTCCATGCAGCGTTATTCGTGGCTGTGGGAGAACAAGAAAGCAGATGGGGAAGATGATGTTGGGCGAAACTATTCCCCATGAAAGAGTCTCAGTCTCAATAGGCAATAATGGTCAAGCGTTGACCTGCCTGACCCTTCGGGCTCTAGTGTGAGAGTGACATACGAAGTATAATAAACCAGCAGCTTTGATCCAACGACTAGCTCGATTGATCACGACAATCGGCAAAGCTTCAATCGGAGGGGTGACGCATGGCTTATCTGGGAATTCTACTGGTAACGATACTGGTTTCCTTCATCGTCGTTCGCATAGGGGGCTTTGCCCTGCAGCTAACCGGCATTGAGGGCGATGTTGCCAGATTTCAGGCCCTGTCTGCCTTCTCAGGAACGGGATTTACCACAACCGAAGCCGAGCGAGTTGTGCGGCACAGGACGAGGCGCCGTATAGTAACCATTCTGATCATATTGGGAAATGCTGGCCTGGTCACCATAATTGCCACCCTGGTTGCAACTTTTACACAGGTGACCGACTATAGCTGGTTCTTTATCCGCCTAGCGATAATAATAGTCGCTATCTTAATCCTTTATCGACTCGTTGTTACCAGCAGGTTCGGCAATCGCATTCTCGTCTTGGTTCGAAAACCGCTATTGCAGCGGATACTTAGAGAAGCCCCAGCGGTTGAGGAAGTCTTTAATGTTGGGAAGGATTGGGGAGTCAATCTGGTGATGATAAAGTCGGTCGCTGGCCGATGTTATGGCGGAAGAAGATTTGGAGATTCTTGCCGTTGACAGGGCTGACGCGTTCCTTCCCCGGCCTGACGCGAAGGAGAAGATTCTCGAGGGAGACAGGCTTCTGGTCTACGCAAGCGGAAAGTCTGTCAGACGGCTTTCGACATAGCCAAACTGGCCAGAACTCATCCTCTGCCCGCAACAAATATGTTTCGCAGCCTGAGAAAAGCTATTACTTGTTCTTACTATAGATGCGACCACCTTCGCATTTGGTCTATATAGCCCACCAGTTTTTCAGGCTCTACGGCGAATGGCCTAACCCTGGTGACCTGTCGACGGCTCCAGGAAATCCACTTTCGAGCCCAGAACCACGATGATACAGCGAGAATCACAGCTCCTACGAAGCCCAGCACTGCGAAATATCCCCAGTGCCAGTCCAACTCCGGCATGTATTTAAAGTTCATGCCATAGATTCCCGCGACCAGAGCAAGAGGCAGGAAAATGGTCGCTACTGTGGACAGGACTCGCATAGTCTCGTTTTGGCGGTTCGCTACGGATGCCAGGTGAGTCGCCAGCGCGTTGTCGGCTCTATCATGTAGAGTCTGGCCAAGGTCTTCGATCCTCACTATGTGGTCATATACATCTCTGTAAAAGATCCGCGCCTCCTCCTCTATAATTGAAAACTCGCGTCTGCTCAGTCGGTTAAGGACCTCGCGCTGAGGTGCCATCACCCGATGTACTCGCAGAATGGAGCGCTTGAGCTTTAATATGTCCTCTATCGTTGATTGCTGTGGGTTGCGAATCACCTCCTCCTCAATGTCGTCTGCAACATCGCTCATCCTGTCGATTGTGGGTAAGACGTTATCGATCAGGGAGTCGATGAGGACATAGGCGAAGAAATCCGCTCCCCGTTTCATGGGACGGGCATCTCGCTCCACAAGGTTAACGATGGCGTCAATGCTGTAAAGCGACTCGTTGTGGTTGCTGACCACGAAGTGCGGGCCGAGGAATATCGCCAGCTCCGCTGTCTCTACGATGTCCGACTCGCCCTTGTGATTGATCCCGTGAACGATTATGAAGAGATGGTCGCCGAAATCGTCAATCTTCGGCGGGTGTATCGAGGTGCTTATGCAGTCCTCGATGGCTAGGCGGTGGAAGCCGAAGTTGCGTGCCAGGAACTCCCCGTCTTCATCCGTGGTCTCACAGATGTCCACCCACAGCAATCCCTGCTTGGATTGGAAAGCCTCTCCGACCTCTTTCTCGCTAAGATCACGGTGCAACTGGCCATCAGGGCTCAAATAGTAGGTCTTGTATGCCACAGCTCACCTCCCTATAAGTTATTTCGCTGCGATTCACTGTGCTAGCTCTGCTGCATGCCGCGTCTAGTCTAACATTATACACGATGCTTTTTGCTCCCTTACCCCCATCTTTCAGCGTGGGAAACCGTGTACAACGACTACGTTGGAGTTCTTGCTTTCTCTTCGCTGCTTGTGTCGGGAGCGGTGCTCATGAAAAGCGAGACTGGGAAGAGGTTAAAGATGCGGAAGAGAGGTAATCCTTTTGACTTTGGGGAAGCTTGGAGAACCTCCCCCGTGAAAACATTAGCCCAACTCTCCGGAGCATCGTCCGGCAGAGCTAAAAAGTCATCGCCCCAAACCTGCTGTCCCAAAGGCAATTCGCCGACTGACACTAGGCTTGTCAGAAGCCTCGGTACCGCAATCAAAGCCCAGGCAGTTTCGTGCCTCCGGGCAAAGGCACAAACGTGCTCCTTCCTTTGCCCCTGAACCTGAAGCGGGATATAATCGCCATCGAGAAACAGGCCCCGGTATGCTTTGCGTATGCTCAGCGCCTTATGCGTAACATAGAGCTTTATGCGACCATCCTCCCAGGAGCCTAATAGCCGTCGTGCTAACGATGGCTGTCCCCTTGCTTCTTGCTCCAGCAAATCATCAAGCAGCCCTATTCGCCTTTGAAAATCTACCGGTCGCCGGTTATCGGGATCAACTAGGCTGAGATCCCACAGGTCAGTCCCCTGATAGAAGTCCGGCACACCTGGCGATGTGGCTTTGAGTGTGACCTGTGATAGGGAGTTGAGGGCCCCATAGTATGCCACTTGCTTCTGGAAATGTAAAAAATCCGTGAGGAACTCGTTTTGGTCGGAATCGTCGAGGACAGACTCAAGGAAAGAGATGAGAGCGTTCTCGTATTCTGTGTTGGGCAAGAGCCAATTGGTGAACGCTTTAGCTTCTCGTGCTGCCTTCACCACGTATGACTTCAGCCGTTCCTTCAATTCAGGTATTTCGCTCGCTGAAAATGGCCAAGCGCCCACCAGAGTCTGGTAAATAAGTAACTCCGTGTTC
>SMTZ1_10012623_pt1 | contig 11437 bp, 12 predicted proteins | sample DeeMarSWOR136_30_FD_25667 | JGI IMG/M metagenome (IMG submission 25667)
TCGTCCTTAATGAAATCCAAACCCCCTTTCGCCCCCTGATATGCGAGCTCAGCGGTCTCCTCCGGGCTCAGGCCCACGCAGGGCTTGATTACAGCCCCGATGAGAGGACGGTCATAAACGCCGAGGATATGGCGCAGGCCATCGACGCCGAATTTAGGGCCGGTGAAGTGCTGGGTGAAGGAGGGCGGGAGTTCGATATCCAAAAGCTTGAGCGCAGTGAACGCCTCCAGCTCATAGGCTTCGCCAACTACAGTTGAGACTAGATTGCTCAGGTTAGGGCTGAAATTGATCGTGGGGAAGCCAATCCGCACCACAGCAGCATTGACCTTGCCACTCAAAGGTACCTTGGTTGGGAGATGACATTGCCCGGGGTCATGGGGCAGGGGATGGACGCCGACCACCTTGGCCCCATATTTCTCACGGCGCTCCTCGGTCTCGTATTCCACTCGCATCCACGTGCCGGTGGACTGCTCGCTGGCCAGGACCTCCGCCGCCTGATGGGAGTCCAGCGGCGTCTCCAGATAATAAGTGGCGAAGATATAGTGTGACGAGTCTACCCCCTCGGGAAAGCGAAAAAGACCCTGCTCAGTACCCAATTTGTTACTCCGGCTGTCTGATGACGGCGATGACCTTGCCCTGAATCTCAACGTTCTCCGGCTCGGCGTAAACGGGCTCCATCGCGATGTTGGCTGGCTGAAGTCGGATGCGGTCCCGTTCCCGGTAGAACCTCTTCAGCGTTGCCTCCTTCTCCCCCTTGAGCCAGACCGCAACCAGCTCTCCATTCTCGGCAGTATTGGTGTACTCCATCAAGACGATGTCGCCATCGTTGATCAGGGCATCGACCATCGAGGTTCCCTTGACCCGCAGGGCATAGACCTCTCTTTTGCCCCGGGTCAGGCCCTCGGTCAGGTCTATGGTCTCCGCCGAGGCGATGTTATCCCAAGTCTCAGCGCTGGGCACCGGGATTGGCTCGCCGGCGGCAATGCGACCGATAACCGGCACCCGAACTAAGCGCCGCCGATTACTGTCCACAAGCTCAATGCCCCGCGAGATCTCCCGACCACGGCGAATATATCCCTCCCGCTCCAAGATGTTTAGATTGTAGTCCACCACCGATGTCGAGCTGATGCCGCAGCCCTTGACGATCTCTCTCACAGTTGGCGGATAGTCCTTGTCATCCAGGAAACGGCGGAGAAAGTCAAGGATGCGTTCCTGCTTCGGTGACAGCATCGTCCCATCCCCCTGTTGAACTTTTGTTCTAATAACAGAGTAGCATCACCGCTGCCCATTGTCAACACCTTGGCAAGCAAAAACACCGCTCGCTAAGCGGTGCTTGCTCGATTGTCAAGTTCGGAGCCTCTAATTCTCAGCGGAGGCAGCGGTGTTGAGCTTTTTCATCAGGCGCGATTTGCGACGAGCGGCGTTATTGGGGTGGATAACGCCCTTCTGTGCTCCTTTGTCCAAAGCGGTCATCGCCCGCTTCACCGCCTCCTTGGCCGATTCAAGCTCATTGCTGGAGATAGACTGTTCCGCCTTCTTTACATAGGTCTTGACTTGGCTTCTTACCGGCTTATTCTGGTCACGCCTCCTCTGGGAAACACGAAGCGCTTTTTTCGCCGACTTAGTATGAGGCAAGTTAGCACCTCCAAAACCATATTAACTCAAGTGCTCGATTCTGTCCAGTTGTCCCGTCAAAGCCCACGGCGTATAATAAGCCAAGGACATGACTTTTCAGCACAGGCTATCAGCTATTTTACCAGATACCGCGTTGCTTAACGAGAGCGGGCATCTCAGCATCGGGGGCTGTGATCTGATCCGCTTAGCGGAGGAGTTTGGCACCCCGCTTTATGTCTTCGATGAAGTCACTCTGCGCCGAAGATGCACCGAATATGGCACCGAATTCGGAAGCCGCTATCCCGATACCTTGGTTATTTATGCCTGCAAGGCATTCATCAACCGCGCCTTAGCTCAGCTGTTCAAGGAAGAGGGCTTGGGACTGGATGTGGTCTCCGCTGGCGAGCTTGCCATTGCCAAATCGGTGGACTTCCCTTTGAGCAAGGTTTACTTCCACGGCAATAATAAGACACGGGAGGAGCTCGAGCTCGCCCTCAACTGGGGCATTGGTCGCATTGTGGTCGACAACTTCTATGAGCTCTCCCTATTAACCGAGGTGGCGAAGAAGGCAGGGATTGTCCAGGATATCCTGCTGCGCCTTTGCCCCGGCATCGACCCTCACACCCATCGCTATGTTGCCACCGGCGTTGCTGACAGCAAGTTTGGCTTTCCCATGGCTCACGCGAAGGAGGCGTTGGCTCGCAGTCTTTCAGCACCAAATCTGAACCTTGTTGGACTTCATGCTCATTTGGGCTCGCAAATCTACGAGCTCAAGCCTTACCAAGACGCGGTAGAGATTATGTTCCGCTTCGCCGCCGAGATGAGGGATGAGCATGGCTTCGAGGTTCTCGAATTCAGCCCCGGGGGAGGCTTCGCCATCCAATATACCCTTGACGCCCCAGCACCCTCGACCGCCGATTTTGCCCAGGCGATAACATCGAGCCTCCTCAGCGTGACCGAGGAGCTCGGCTTGCACCAGCCGCGGCTCATAGTCGAGCCAGGACGTGGCATCGTGGGGCGGGCTGGAGTGGCACTTTACCACGTGGGAGGGATAAAGGAGATACCGGGTATCCGCAAATATATCTCCGTAGACGGCGGCATCGGGGATAACATCCGCCCTGCTCTCTACGGCGCGAGATATGAGGCCATCGCAGCCAATAAGATGGCTGCTGATGAAATGGAGGTGGTTACCATCGCTGGCAGGTATTGCCAGTCTGGAGATGTCCTGATCCGGGATATCAGCATGCCCAAACTTGAGCCCGGGGACATCATCGCCGTGCCTTGCTCAGGAGCCTATTCCATCCCCATGGCGTCAAACTACAACGCCGTGCTCAAGCCCGCTATCGTTCTGGTCAAAGAGGGCGAGGCGCGCCTCATCCGCCGCCGCGAGACACATGAGGACCTGATAAGGCGGGATATTCTCTGAGCTGCGATGAAGCTCCGGGGGTAATTATAGCAAGGAGACCAAAGCAGGGATGTGGCAAGTCATTGGTCAGGATAAAGCGGTGGCATTCCTCAGGTGCAGCCTGGATTCGGGGCGCCTGTCCCATGCCTATCTCTTCAGCGGCCGTGGGCAAGCTGACCCTGGCCCAAAATCTGGCCCAGGCGCTGAACTGCCAGGAGGAAAATAGACCTTGCGGGAGTTGTCGCTCTTGCCACGCTATCGCTCGCGGCAACCACCCCGATGTCCAGGTCATCGGCCGCGGCAACGAAGGCTCGGCTGAGACGCCCAAAAAGGAGATCGGCATCGATCAAATGAGGCAGCTACAACATGCCGCCAGCCTTAAGCCCTATGAAGGGAGCTATCGGGTGTTTATCATCGATGGCGCAGAACACCTGAGCGAGGAGGGGGCAAACTCCTTGCTCAAAACGCTCGAGGAGCCGGCGCCAAATGTGGTCCTCGTCCTGCTCACAACAGACTATGGCCTTCTTCTGCCCACTATCGTCTCCCGGTGTCACAGGGTCGAGCTCTCCCCCGTTCCCAGCCCGACTACAGAGCAGGCATTGATCCAGCACTGGGGAGCAGCCGCCGAGAAAGCCGAGGTGTTAGCCAGACTTTGCCATGGCGCCATCGGCTGGGCTATCTCCGCTCTCAACGATGACAGGCTGCTCCAGGAACGAGCCCAAAAACTGGAGAGACTTATCAGCCTCCATGACGCCAGCATTGAGCAACGCTTTGCTTACGCCGCACAATTGGCGACGCAATTCACTAAGAATAGGGACACGGTGCGAGAGGAGCTTGAGCTTTGGCGAGGCTGGTGCCGAGACCTGCTCTTGATGAAAGCAGGCTGTGCCAATCTGGTGGCCAACATCGATAAGGAAACGCTGCTGCATCGCCAGGCGGGGCGCTATAGCCTGACCCAGATCAAAGGCTCCATCAAGGCCATCGGCGCTGCTTTACTGCAGTTGGAGCAGAATGCCAACCCCCGATTAGTGTTGGAAGTGCTAATGCTTGATATCGCAACGGAAAGGAAGGCGGGATATGCCTGAACTAGTGGGCCTTCGGTTTAGACGGATGGAACCGGTGTCTTACTTCGACGCCGCAGGTTCGGAACTCGAGATCGACGACCAAGTGGTAGTAGAAGGTGCTCATGGGCTGGCCCTGGGCAGGGTGGTCATCGCTCCGAAGCAGGTTCTGGTCAGCGAAATCACCGAGCCATTGCGGCCGATATTGCGCAAGGCAACCCCGGAGGACCTAAGGCAGGCGGAGGAATGGAGAGAAAAGGAAAAGGGAGCACTGGCCCAGTGTGCCGAGCTGGTGGCAAAACACGAGCTGCCAATGAAGCTCTTGGCTGTGGAGTACAATCTCGATGGCAGCCACCTCACCTTCTATTTCAGCGCTGAGAAGAGGGTTGACTTTAGGGCTGTGCTGCGCGAGCTTGGCGCCACCTTTAAGTGTCGGGTCGAACTCAGGCAGGTAGGGGCTCGGGATGCAACCAAATCGATTGGCGGACTGGGCAAATGCGGTCGCCCCTTATGCTGTGTCACCCATTTAGCCAAGTTTGAGCCCATCTCAGTGAGGATGGCCAGAGACCAGGGCTTGCCGCTCAATCCGGAAAAGCTTTCCGGCGTCTGTGGTCGACTCCTTTGCTGTCTCAGCTATGAACATGAGCAATACCTCGCGGTGAAGCAGAAGCTACCAGCAGTGGGCCAAGACGTCGCCACCCAGTACGGCACAGCCAAGGTAATAGGCACCAACCCGCTCAAGGAGACGGTGATTGTGCAGCTGGAGAGCGAAGCCCAACTGGAGCTGCCCCTTTCTCAAATCGAAAAGCAACAATAAGCGACAATACTGTTGCATAATGCACTGAGAGGTGATATTATATATGATAGCCCATCAGGGCTAGTAGGGAGGTGTGCACAGGGTAGTTGCTCTCGGAAAGGGCAGAGTGCGCTTTCCGGGAGGCCCCGTTAGCAGGTGAATCGGGGCGCTGTAGAAAAAGGGAACTTTTGCTACAGGTAACTACATCGTTTATGGACAGTGACGAATTGTTGTCGGCCGAGGAAGTAGGGAGAATCCTAAAGCTGAGTAAGAGCACAGTGCAAAGATGGTGTCACGGAGGAAAGCTTCCCGCAGTGAAGATGGGGAAGATGTATCGGGTTAGGAAAAAGGATCTCGACAATTGGTATGAGCAGAAGCTCCTGGAACAAGTAGCTGAATGACAGCTTTGAGAAAGGGGGTGGGCCCAATGCATTTGATCATCGATGGCTATGGCGGCAGCGCCCAGAAGATGCAGGATGTACAACATATCTATCAACTGCTCGATCGTTATCCATCGCAAATTGGGATGGTCAAGCTCTCACCCCCTCAGGTAGCAAGATACATGGGCTCCAAGCCCGAGGATTGGGGTGTTTCTGGATTCGTCCTCATCGCCGAAAGCCACATCAGCATCCATACCTTCCCTGAGCGGTGCTATATCAACATCGATATCTTTTCCTGCAAGGAATTTGACCCCGAGCAGGCGATCAAGGAGTTCCAGCAGCAATTCGGCTTGGACGAGGTGAGGAGCTATATCCTCAACCGCGGTCTGGAATATTACAACGGACAAGCCCTTAAGGTTCGAGAGTGACGGGAGAGCTTTTTTACCCCCCACATACCTTCGCCGCTATCCCGCCCCAAGACGCTGCTTTGGAAACATCGAAGGTAGTGATCCTACCGGTTCCTTATGACAGCACCACTGACTATAAGAGCGGGGCCAGGGAGGGAGCGCAGGCGATTATTGCTGCTTCGCAGCAATTAGAGCTCTATGATGCCGAGCTCGATAGGGAGACCTATCAGGTCGGGATTCACACTTTGCCCTTGCTTGAGCCGGTGATGAGTGGGCCGGAGCAGATGATCACGCGGGTGTATCAGGCAGCCAGGGATTTACTGCAAAAGGATAAGCTGGTGGTGATGCTGGGCGGGGAGCATTCCCTGACCCTGGGCTTGGTGCAAGCGCTTGGGCAGAGGTACCACAAACTCTCGGTGCTCCAACTCGATGCCCATGCTGACCTTCGCAACGAATACTTGGGGACAAAATATAGCCACGCCTGCGTCATGCGCCGGGTCTGGGAGCTGTGTCCCATTGTCCCGGTGGGAATTCGCAGCCTGAGCCTCGAGGAGCACGAGTTCCTCAAGCAGCACACACTGGAGCCGTTCTATGCCGAGGACTGGACCCCGGATTCGGCCCCGAAGGTGCTGGCCAATCTGCGTCCCGAGGTCTATATCACCATCGACCTCGATGTCTTCGACCCCTCAATCATGTCTGCGGTGGGCACCCCTGAGCCTGGGGGCCTGAGCTGGCATCAGGCCTTGGGCTTGCTCCGAGCGGTGGCCAAAGAGAGGCAAGTGGTTGGCTTCGACGTCGTGGAACTCTGCCCCCAAGAGGGCCCGACCTCATGCACATTCCTCGCTGCCAAGCTGGTCTACAAGCTAATCGGTTATATCACTTCACCATAAATTGACAGGGTTTCGCCCCTCGTATAATATTTTTATAATGAGAGGGATAGGGGGTTCAATACGCCTGGGCAGGCTCTTCGGTATCGAGATCGGGCTCGACTACTCCTGGTTCATCATCTTCTTCTTCCTCATCATAATCCTGGGCTACGCTTGGCAGCATTACTGGCCATCTCCGGCCACCGCCTGGATTCTTGCCTTCTTCACCAGCATCATGTTCTTCGCCTCCATCCTGGCCCATGAGTTAGCCCATAGCCTGGTGTCGCAAAGATACGGCATCCCGGTCAAGAGCATCACCCTTTTCATCTTTGGCGGCGTGGCGCGGATAACCAGGGAGCCGCCGCACCCCATGGTGGAGTTCAAGATGGCTGTGGCTGGACCGCTCTCCAGCCTGGGGATAGGTGTTTTCTTTGGACTGCTCACTGTCGCATCCTGTGGTGGTTTCTCCCGAGCCTGGGATTTTGCCCAAGGTGCTATTGAGCCGCCGTCTGCAGTTGCTCTTATGTTCCTGTGGCTTGCCTATATCAATGTGCTGCTGGCCGCCTTCAACATGATCCCTGGCTTCCCCCTGGATGGCGGCAGGGTATTCCGCTCCATTGTCTGGTCAGCCACCGGGAGCTATGAGCGAGCCACTCGCATCGCCTATATCGGGGGACGAATCGTGGCCTATCTGTTCATGGCCGGGGGAGTGGTTGCCATATTCTTTCTTGAATACTGGTTCAATGGGCTGTGGTTCATCTTCATCGGCTGGATCCTTCACACCGCCGTTCAGGGAAGCTATCGCCAGGCGAAACTACGCCTGGCCCTTGAGCCATTCACCGCAGAGCAGTTGATGACTAGAGACTATCCCTCAGTGCCTCCGGAACTCAGTTTAGACCAGCTGATTGAAAACTACTTCCTCCATACTGGGCACCGCTACTTCTTGGTCACCGAAGAGGGCAAACTGGAGGGCATTGTCACCCTATCCAATGTGGAGCATGTCCCTCGAGAGCGCCGCCAGGTGACCACCGTGGCTCAAGTGATGACCCCAGCGGAGAAGCTGGCCATCGCCTCCCCCGGTGATAGCGCTGCCGCTGTGCTGGAGAAGATGGAAGAAGCGGAGGTAGACCAAATGCCGGTGGTCGCCGAGAGCAGGGTCATCGGGGTTATCGGTCGAGACGAGCTAAAGCGCTTTATTCGCATTCGCACCGGCTATCGATAGGGCTTTACCAATCCCGGCATTCGGTCATCCCGCCCCCTTTTCCTCAAGGCTCGAGGCCGTCAATGGGTTTTCGTCGCTTATCGAATTGACAGGACCACAAAATGCCATTAAACTAAGACATAAAGCGAACAGCTTACTTTGATGGAGGCAAGACATGCAGAGGGGCACATGGACGGTTAAGGCGGGGCTGGCACAGATGCTCAAGGGCGGGGTGATCATGGACGTGACCAACGCGGAGCAAGCAAAGATCGCTGAGGAGGCCGGTGCTTGCGCCGTGATGGCCTTGGAGCGAGTCCCTGCCGACATTCGTGCCACGGGGGGAGTAGCGCGGATGGCAGATCCGGAGGTAATCCTGGCCATCATGGAGGCGGTGACCCTCCCGGTGATGGCCAAGTGCCGCATCGGACACTTCGTCGAGGCTCAACTGCTTGAGGCACTGGGAGTGGACTTCATCGATGAATCCGAGGTGCTGACCCCGGCCGACGAAAGCCACCATGTCAATAAACACGAGTTCAAGGTCCCCTTCGTCTGCGGCTGCCGTGACCTCGGCGAGGCATTGCGCCGCATTGGCGAAGGGGCAGCTATGATCAGGACTAAGGGTGAGGCTGGGACGGGGAATATTGTGGAGGCAGTGCGGCACATGAGGGCGGTGATGGATGGCATCCGCCGCCTGCACGGCCTCCCCGTGGATGAGCTTATGGCCGAAGCTAAGGCCTTGGGCGCTCCCTATGAGCTGGTGCTGGAGGTGCATAAAACGGGCATGCTTCCCGTGGTCAATTTCGCCGCCGGCGGAGTAGCCACTCCCGCCGATGCCGCCCTGATGATGCAGCTGGGCGCTGACGGCGTCTTCGTTGGCTCCGGGATCTTCAAATCTTCAAATCCAGAGGTAAGGGCCAGGGCTATCGTCAAGGCCACCACTCACTATCAAGATCCCCAGGTCATCGCCGAGGTCTCTAAAGCATTGGGACTGGCTATGCCCGGGCTGGAGATAAAGTCAATCCCGGAGAAGGAGCTTCTGGCGCCCAGAGGATGGTAGGATGAGAAAAATCGGCGTTCTCGCCTTGCAAGGTGCTTTCAGGGAGCACATTGTCATGGTGCGCCAACTGGGTGCCGAAGCTCTGCCCATCCGCTGGCCCGAGCAGCTTAAAGGGCTGGATGGGCTCATTATCCCTGGCGGTGAAAGCACCACCATCGGCAAGCTGATGACGGAATACAAGCTCGGGGAGGAGGTGCAGAAGCTCGCCTCTGAGGGCTTGCCGCTATTTGGCACCTGTGCCGGCATGGTCTTGCTGGCAAACAGGGTTATCGGGCTTGACCTCCAGCCTTTGGCCGTTATCGACATCGAGGTGCGGCGCAATGCCTTCGGCCGCCAAGTGGACAGCTTTGAAACCGAGCTCCTGATCACCGTTCTGGGCCAGAATCCCTTCCCCGGGGTGTTCATCAGAGCGCCATGGATTGAACGGTCTGGAGACGGGGTCGAAAGCATAGCTCAGCTCCAGGATGGCACCATAGTGGCTGCCAAGGGGGAGAATATCCTGGTCTCCGCCTTTCACCCCGAACTGACCGATGACACCAGATTGCATGAGTATTTCCTCAATATTGTTGAAGCTCGCTGCAAATCCAAAGAAGGCTGAGGCGCTGTGATTCGAGCTTTACTTCCTTTCGATGCAGCTGCGGTACTTTACTTCTATAGCAAGGGCCCTGTTAACCAGGCTAAGCCAAGGGATAGGCTGGGCAAAGGGCAAAGGGGTCGCCCCTCGTTTCTTCCTTTGCCCTTGGGGCGGAGGCGATGCAGCCTGGGCTTCTTTCACCGCGGCCTGATCCATGGGCTGGTCTCCGCCAGGAGCTGCTTGGGCCTCGGTGCCTGGGAGATCGACCAGCTCATATTCTCCGAGGGACAGCATGAGCTCTGCCTCGACTTACTGGAAAGGTTAAGTCAGGCTCTGGAGCACCTCGCGGTGGAAAGGCTTTTCCTCAGCTTGCCGGCAAATAGCCCGCTGCTCGATCTGGTCACCCGCGCTGGCTTTCGCCGCTACCTTGACGAATCCTTATTTCGCTTCCAGGGAGCAAAGCTGGCACCATCAGTGCCTCCTGATATGCTGCGACCGAAATCTGAAGACGACGAATATAGACTATTTCAGCTCTATAATGCCGTCGTTCCGACGTCGGTTCGTATTGTTGAGGGACTCAGCTTTCAACAGTGGCGGCAGGCCAGGGAGCGGGTGAGCAAAGGGGAGCTTGTGTGTGAAAAAGATGGGCATCTCTGCGCCTGGCTGCGAATTAGAACGGACGAAGGTTCAGGGCAACTGGAAATACTGGCTCAGCTGGATAAGCCAGAGCTCAGTCACCTGATACAATGGAGCTTAGCTCTCCTCGATGGGCAATCGCCCATATTTTGCCTCAGCGCTGATTTCCAGGAGCAGCTACAGCGGCTTTTAACTGAACAGGGGTTTGAGCAGGTTGCTGAGTACTGTCGCCTGGTGAAACAGCTCACAGCCCCAGCGCATAAGCTTGAATTTGTGCCATCGCAGGCATAGCAGAGGAGTCGATGTCGAAGATAATCACGGATGACTTAGACGCTCTCATTGATGTGCTCCCAGGCCACATCTCGCAGCCATTGCAGCAGGGGGATGACCGCAATGAGCTTTTGGAGGTGGTCTTGGATCTGGGGCGTCAGCCTGAGGCCCGCTACCATACTCAGGAGGTGCTTCTCAGTTCGAGGGAAGTCAGTCAGGGGGATATAGACTACGTGGTGTCGCGCATTGGCACATTCACCGCTGATAACCGCGCTGGAATCGAGCGCACGCTACATCGCATCTCCGCCATCCGCAATCGCAGCGGGCGCATCGTGGGGCTCTCCTGCCGCGTGGGTAGGGCAGTCTTTGGTACCATCGAACTCATTCGGGACTTAGTGGAGTCGGGGAACAGCATCCTGCTTCTGGGGCGCCCGGGAGTGGGCAAGACCACTATGCTCCGCGAGGTGGCCCGAGTCCTCGCCGAGGATCTGAAGAAGCGGGTGGTCATCGTTGACACCTCCAACGAGATCGCCGGTGATGGCGATATCCCCCATCCCGCCATCGGTCGCGCCCGCAGGATGCAAGTGCCCACTCCAGCCATGCAGCATGCAGTCATGATCGAAGCGGTAGAGAACCACATGCCCGAGGTCATCGTCATCGATGAGATCGGCACCGAGCTGGAAGCAGTGGCGGCGCGAACCATCGCCGAACGCGGGGTGCAGCTTGTGGCCACCGCCCATGGCAACACCCTGGAGAACTTGATCATGAACCCCACCCTCTGCGACCTCATCGGCGGCATTCAGACAGTGACCTTAAGCGATGAGGAGGCGAAGCGGAGAGGGACGCAAAAATCGATCCTGGAGCGTAAAGCGCCACCAACCTTTGATATGGTAGTTGAGATCCAGAGCTGGGAGCAGGTTGCCATCCACCCTGATGTCGCTGCCGTGGTCGATGCCATGCTCCGCGGCCAGCTGACCCCAGTCGAGGTTCGCTGGCGTGACGAGGCGGGGGAATTGAGGAGGCGGGAGGAAATCCCCGGCTTGGCTTCGTTACAGGCGGTGGGCGCTAAGAAAACAACCTCCAGGCTGAAGCGGGTTTTCCCTTTCGGCATCAATCGCAGCCGATTGGAGAGGGCGACCAAGAAGCTACAGCTGCGGATAACCCTGGTCG
>SMTZ1_10006882_pt1 | contig 11436 bp, 8 predicted proteins | sample DeeMarSWOR136_30_FD_25667 | JGI IMG/M metagenome (IMG submission 25667)
CGTCGAGTGCGATGTGCATAGTCGCCTGAATCTCCTCCTGCGTCAGCGCCGCGCTGCAAATCCGAACATCGTCGATTAAGCCGTCAAAGACAAACGGACCCGTGAAACCCGGACCACCAATCCAGACCGGAACATTATTCAAAGACTTCGCAGGCCCCGAATCGCTTCCGGAAAGACTTCCATCCACATAAATCTCCCCATCCGTTGAATTAGTTCTAACTGCCGCAACATGATGCCACAGACCATCATCCACTGTCACATCGCTCTGAAAGAGAAGACCGTAGCCACCATTATAGGTGTGGCTCTGTATCCTTCCATCAGCCAGTATGCTCAGTCCATAACTACCATTCGCAGAGCTTTCACTCCTTTGAACGACAATTGCATGTCCCTTTACACTGTCAGTCTTCACCCACGCTGAAACCGCAAAGGGCCCCGTACCTGTTATTGCAGGCCCCGTGCCGCAACTAACATAATCATCCTCGCCATCAAACTCCAAAGCGCTTCCACTTGGACAAACAGCAAACACCGAAACAGCTTTTTCGGCGTCGACGGTGTTGCTGTCTTCGGTGTACCGGGCGTAGATTGTGATATCTTCTGTGAGGTAGTTAATGGGTTGGGTGGTGAGCAGGCCGTTTTGGTCGACGGCTGCCAATGTATTGGGGTCAACCGACCAAACGGCCGAGGCAGTAACGTCTTGGGTGCTGTTGTTATCATAATGAGCTATTGCATGATACTGTGACTGGTGGTTTTCCGCGACTTCATCCGGGCCAGTGATTTCGAGGGCCTGCAACCCACCACGCAACTGGGACTGCGCCGGACCTTGTCCGCTTGGCGCCGAGAGGTTCGAGGTTTGGAAGAGCAAGGCATCCAAGGCGCTTTCGGTCTCGCGCTGTGCGATGCGGATTGTATAGACGCCCGGCTCGGCAATGGTCCAAACAGCATCGTGCGGAAAGCCGGCTCCGGCACAGTGGACTGTGTTTTTAACACCTTTGTTATCCCATATCCAGCTTGAGCGGTACTGGTGGAACAAGAAGTAATTCGGGCCAGCATCGGTCAGGAGGGTCCCGTCAGGCTTGAGAATATAGGCATACAATGAGTCGGTTCCACCAGTGCGGCCTCTCCATCGCACATACAGGCGGTATGAGCCCGTGGCCTCCACGAGTATTTTGTAATCCATAAACGGGCCATCGTATGAGGCATCGATTGGAGGAATTTCACCTATAGTAGGGCCCAACACTTCCATGTAGTTTTCGCGTGCCCCGCCTGTTGCAGTCGGCGCTACCTGGCCAGCACTGGGGCCTTCGATAAATTCATGGCTCGCGCCATCAACCTCCCACCATCCAGCATCGGGGGCAGAAGTACGGGCGGCGTAGCTCTCGGCCTCCATCACGAAGCGACCTTTGGTATCGTCATCGGCGTAGTCATCGACGAATTGGAGACTGCCTTGTGTGGACGAAGCCGGCAGACACATGGCCAACATGGCCAGCATTGTGATGATTCTTGCTAAACGTTTCATTTTTTTAGCCTTTCCAAAAAGATTTAATATTAAATTATGGCGGTATAGGTACACTGGATATAGGCGGTTTTTTTATACGCGCAATGGCTCTACTGCATTTAAGTGCCACAAAAGGCGGAATATATAACGGTTTTTCCTGGAATTTTTCAAATTTTTGTGAGAGAGGCTGCAAAACAGGCGGAAAAAGGCCGGAAATGCGGTCAGAGCGTTCTTGAAGCGAGACCGGTATAAACGGCGCAAAAGATATAACGAAAAAAAGACCCATTCCTTGCACTGTCTCCGAATTTCTGCTCACTACAATTCTATTACAAAAGCGAGTGGTTTTGCAAGTGAATTTTGCGAAATTGAGGCGATTTTTTTGGGGGGATTTTTGTGTGTTTTGGCGGGTGTGGGTTAGGTGCTAAGCGAGGCGTTTGGCCAGGTCAGACAGCGTTTTGAGTTTTTCGGTGTCGATTTGGGGGGCCTCGTGTTCAGATTCATCCAGCTCGTCGGTTGGTTGCTGTGTCTGGTCGGGGCTTTCGGAGAGGTCATGCTCAGCCTGGTGAAGCTCAGTGATTTTATTTTGCAGCAATTCATTGGCTACGACGAGGTCATCGGTCTGCTTTTTGAGTGAGTGCTGGTCATCCCGGCGTTTTGTGATTTGGTTTTGGAGCTGGTTGTTTGCGACTTCGAACTCTGCAGCGCGGCGTTTTAGCGAGCCCTCGAGCTGCTGGTGTTCGGCGATTTCGGTTTGGAGCTGCTGGTTCGCAGCCGCTAATTCAGCGGCCTGCTGCTTGAGCGACTGTTCGGCCTGCTCGCGCTGGGCGATATCGCTCTGGAGGCGGTCAATCTGCTGCTTTAATTGTTTGGCCTGCTCGGTCGTCTCGGTAAGTTTGTGCTCCAATCGCTTTCGCTCGGTGATGTCAGTAAGGAGGATAATAAGGCCGATGGCGTGGGCGGAGTCATCTTTGATGAGGGTCATTTTGGTCTGTGCGGGGAAGGTCGTGCCATCGGCGCGGAGGTGTTCTATCTGGCCCTTGAAGAGGCCGGTCTGTCTGGCCCGCTTTATTGCGGGTGTGAGGGAGGCTTCGAGCTGCTCAGAGTTATGGAAGACGCAGATATTTTTGCCGAGGAGCTCGCTGGAGGTTTTGTAGCCGTGCATCCTGGCCCAGGCGGTATTGACGAAGCGAAGGGCCCCATTCAGGTCGATGACTACGATAGCCTCGTCGGCGCGTTCGGTAATCATCGCGAGATGGGAGAGTATTTGCCGGACTCGCCCATGGTCGGCAATAATTTTTATCCATTTTGTTAATCTTCGAAACAGCATTGTAGTTTTACAGCCAAATTCACCCGCTTTTGCCCATCCGGAATTGACGATTGGGACAAATTTCAAGGTGCCGGGCGAACGCAAGTCATTCGGCTATTTTTCTTTTAAAGCGACTGCCATCCTTCTCAAACTCGACCTTATCTTTGTATATTTTGACGACCTTGCAGCCTTCCACGACATCGCCTTCGTTGACGATGCGGCCGGAGACGAGCGCGGCCGGATTTTTATCGTAGTGCATTATGCCGGTTACCTTGACTTTGCCGGTCGTGAGAAAATTTAGGGCCGATATATTTTTTCCGGAGCCAGCCATGCCTTTTCCCGGCCGCCAGAAACTTTCGGGCGCCCAGCGATTGTAGGCATAGGCCAACAAGGCGATATTTGCCAGCACCAAGAGCGAGACCTTGACCTTGCTCATCGGGGCCGGTGCGTTCCTTTTTATCGGCGATGGTTTGGGCTTTTTGGGGGGGGATGGTTTTGTCTTTTTCGGCGGCGGGGACTGGGCCTGGGGCTTTTCAGCCTGCGAGCTGGTCAAATCCGTATCTGCAACCATGTATCTAAGAACCATCATTCTGCTCCACAGGTGCGTAGGTATATCGGACAATATATCGGCAAAATAGGAAAGGCACTTTATGGGCTTGCGGGGCTGAAATCGGCTGTCAGGAGGAAAGGGCTCGGTTTAGAACTTTGACCGATAATGGCTTGAAGCTTACAATTGTCAGGTGAGCGGCTGGTGGCCAATGTTGCCTTTAGGTGCCCGGTCGAGCAGGTTCGATATAAGCGGTTCGTTTTATTTTTCCGGTTGAGGTTTTTTCAAATTCTTTTATTTGTATTTCGAGATGTGCCTTCGAGGGTATTTTTTCGAAGTCGGCGAGGTTTTGGCTTTTCTGCTGATGCTCGTTGATGCTCTTCCAGAGGAGGTCTTTAACCTTGTCGGGGCGGTTGACCAGGTCGTAACGGGAAAGTTTGGTATGGGCCTGCAACTCGTCCCAGGCAGGTCGAACGATGGCTTTTACGGTTTCCTGTTCGGCCCCGGCGCGGCCGTGGCGGCCGGGGACAACGACCATCTCCTCGACATACTGGGCACGTGAAAGGGCGAGTTCAACGAGCTCGGGGTTAACATTTTTACCGCTGGGCAGGACGATTAGATATTTTTTCCGGCCGGTTATGAATAGGTACCCATCCTCATCGAGGCATCCCAAATCACCGGTATGCAGCCAGCGGGTACCATCGCCGTCGGTTTTGATAACTTCGTCGGTGGCCTGTGGATTTTTGTAGTAGCCCTTCATAACACAGGGGCCAGCAAGCAGTATTTCCCCTTTTTGGCCGGGAGTAAGAGCGTCGCCTTCTTCGTTGACGACTTTGACTGAGAGTGTCGGAATTGGTTTGCCAACAGCGCCTAATTTTTTTGGGTTTGGGTTGAAGCCGTAGATTGGCGAGACTTCGGTGGTGCCGTAACCTTCCCAGAGCTGGATGCCTCTTTTCCAAAAAGTTTCGAGTGCCCATTTTGGCACGGGCGCGGAGCCGGAGACAAAGAACCTGAGCTTTTCCCAGCCGAGCTTTTTGACCATTATGTTGCCGAGCGATTTCGGGAAACAGCGGTCAGCGAGTTTGATGAGCCAGCTCTTTTGTTTTTGGCCGGCGACTGCCTCTTCGATTCTTTTGGCGAAAAAGGTGAAAAGAGCAGGTATGCCGATAAAGACGGTTATGCCCTTTTGTTTTATGAGTTCGAAGATGTAGCGGTATTTGTCAGTGTAAATGCTGGCGGCGCCGACCCAGATGGGCAAGAGCTTTCCGACAGTAAGGCCGAAGGAGTGATGCGGCGGCATGATGTGGCCGAGCTTGTCGGCGGAAGTAACGTGCACCACTTCCAAGGTCCCCTGCACATTGGCGATGAGGTTGGCATGTGTTAGCTCAACTTCGCGCGGGTCGCCGGTCGTGCCGGAGGTGCAGACGATGACGGCGGTGTCGTCGGGCTGAATCCGCTCTGAGATTTTCGAGAGCAAGGAGGAAAGTTCGGTTTTGTTCAAGGGGTGTCCATCGTGGATGGTCATTTCGATAAGACCGATGTTGTAATTGCGCAGAGATTCTTTTAGCTTTTGGCGTGCAGCGGCGTCCTGATAGTCATCGGCGAGGACGAGCAGCTTGGTATCGGTATGAAGCAGATGGCTCTTGACACCTTCGATGCGGCGTCCGGGGTCTATAAGGACGGGGACAGCGCCGGCCAAGATAGTTCCCCAGAAGGCGATGTCCCAGTCAGCGCGGTTTTTGCCGAGGACGGCGATTTTGTCCTGGGGCAGTATATTTCGTCTTTGGACGAGGTGCGCGGCGAAGCCGCGTGCCTTGCTCTGCAGTCGGCCGAAGGTGAGGTTTTCTTCGCGAGCTGTTCTGAGGACCTCGAGGTAGTTTTTTTCGGTGAGTTCGGCGCCGGCCAGGGACCGGTTAAAAAGCTCAATGAGCGTTCGGTATTTAAGCTGGGGTTGCATTTTTTCGCCTTTAAAACGAGCAAGCTTAACTAATGCATTATAACGTTTTAGAGGCAGCTTTGACAGTGAAAAATGCCGACCTAGGAAACACGATTTGCCTGATTTGGGCAATTCAGGATGGTTGTTGAAAGCTGTTATGGGTGCGGGTATACTTAGGCTCGGTTAATGAGCGAGAACAATTTGGTTTGGCTTGTATTTAGGAGAGGTTTGGTATGCAGTTGTTATCGAGGCTTATCAGGTTCGCTACTATTGATATCTGGAGAATGCAGCTAAGGAACTATTCGCGTACGAAGGCTTTTTTAATCAAACAGCTGAGGGTAATTGTTTTAGCGGTCCGGGGGTTTGGCGAGGACAAGTGTAAGTTCAGGGCGTCTGCGCTTACGTTTTTCTCGTTGCTGTCGATTGTTCCGGTGATAGCAATGATGTTCGGGATAGCGAAAGGGTTCGGGCTTGAAAAGCGTGTTGAAACGGAGATATTGAAAAGGCTCGAGGCACAGGAGGAAATTGCCACAAGGGTAATAGAGTTCGCGAATTCTCTCTTGGAGAACGCGCGGGGCGGGTTTATAGCGGGTGTGGGTGTGATTTTTCTACTTTGGACGGTTATAAAACTTCTGAGTAATATTGAGAAGTCGTTTAACGAGATATGGGGAGTGAAAAGACCGAGGAGTATGGGCCGGAGGTTCAGCGACTATATTTCGATAGTACTTTTGTGTCCTATACTTTTGGCTGTGGCCGGAAGCGCGACTGTCGTGATAAGCAGTCAGGTCAGACTTCTGCTTGCGAAACTACCTTTCTTTAGCTCGCTTGGCCCGCTCGTGTCGGTGCTGCTGCGGATGCTTCCTTACTGCACTATCTGGCTGATGTTTACTTTTGTTTTTATCTTTATGCCGAATACAAAGGTCAGATTCAGGTCGGGACTTCTGGCGGGGATAGTTGCGGGGACGATATTTCAGATTGTTCAGTGGGCGTACATCAATTTTCAGATTGGGGTGGCGAAATACGGTGCAATTTACGGCAGCTTCGCGGCGCTGCCGCTATTCCTGCTTTGGCTTCAAATCAGCTGGTTGGTGGTTTTATTCGGTGCGGAACTATCTTTTGCGCATCAGAATGTGGAAACATATGAATTTGAGCAGGACTGTCTGAGTGTCAGCCATTCTTATAAGAGACTGCTTTCACTTTTGGTAGCCCATTATCTGGTGCAGAATTTCTGCAACGGTGAGAAGCCGTCTGACGCGTGGCAGATTTCTCAGAAGCTGGAGATACCGATTCGGCTGGTTCGGGAGATACTGTACGAATTGGCAGAGTCGGGCGTTGTCTGCGAAGTCAAGACTGATGGCGACAAGGACTCGGCATATCAACCGGGGCGTGATGTTGAGGCACTTACGGTGAAATACGTTATAGACGCCCTTGAGCAACGAGGATACAGCGCAATACCGGTTATCAAGTCACTGGAGGTTGATAAGCTTTCGGACTGTTTGGATAGATTCGGCAAGGCTGTAGAGGAATCGCCGGCCAACGTGCCGCTGAAGAACATTTAGAGCGCGAAGGGGCTTGTTTATTATTCTTCCTTCTTCTTGAACAGTCCCTTGACGCCCTCGAGGACACTCTTGCCTTCTTCTATGAGCTTTTTTCCCTCTTCGCCGAGCTCTGCGGCTTTGCCCAAGGTATCTTTCATTGCATCGGTCATACCATCCGGCAGGACTCCGGCACCCTGCTTGGCTACACCGGTTGCGATGGCGAGCAGGATTTTGCCTGACAGCTTGGCCAAGTCCATTTTCTCATCGCTTCCGAGGTCGGTCATAGTAATTGGGTCGAGTTTGAGGGTAACGGTGTCGGACTTGCCGGGGACAGGCAGAAGCTTGGCCTTAACGGTCACGTTGGTGATTTCGAGATTGTCGATGCGGAGCGTTTTGGCTGGTTTTTCGCCGGGCTCTTCGGTCTTTGGCTCGCCTTTGGGCATTGCCTTTATTATGTCGCTAAGGTTGTTTTGCGTGATACCTTTTTGCTCCAGGACGAGGTCTATGCCGTCGAGCTTTATCTCTTTGACATTAACGGTGTCGGTCAAGAGCGAGCGTATATCAACCGTGACTCGACCATCTTTCAACTCAAGGAGTTTCTCGTACTGATAGCCGGGCGGGTTGTCAATTACGAGATTTTGCAGACCAAGCTTTCCGCGGAAGATTGAAAGGTCGGCGTCACCGAGGGTTACGGGGACAGACAGGGCCTTTGACCCTGCGGTTTCGACACCAATCCTGACGGCGCTGCCAGCGAACAGTGTAACAGCTATGACGGCGACGATAATCAGGAGCACGACTGCCGAGAGAACAATATAAAGTATTTTGAGCGGCTTTTTCATTTTCTGTTACCCTTTCAAAAAAGCTTGTCAATTTTCATATTCTATATAGGGCGCTGCAATCCTATAGGAGAATATCGAGACATCCCACGACCAACGGCAGTGAGCCGTTTCGAACAATCCCCCGCGAACGGTCCACAGGGTTCAAATTTTCAGGCCGGAGAGGTCGCCGCCCTTTTCCTTTAGCTTGTTGTAATAAACCTGGTACCGGTCTTTGAGCGCCGAAATGGACTTGTTCAGGTCATCGATATCGGCCTTTAGCCCTTTTACCTCACTGCCAACGGCCTCGGTAAGCGGGATATTCTTCAGCCTTAGACTGAGGGCCTCGACGTCGCGCGTCTTGTCCAGGATGGCATTTTGGTAGGCCATTGCCATTGACCTTAGTTTTTCCACGCTCATCTGTTCGGCCTCAGCCTTAACGTCACTTATAGGCTTGTCCTCATCGGCCTTGGCACCACATCCTGCCAGCAGCAACAAGCACAGGACCGGCAGCAAATAAAAAGTGATGTGTCTTAGGTTCTTCATTTCGTAATCCTCCTGAAAAACCATATTATCTGTTCCTTGCGCGTCCTTTACGTCAACAACATTGTAAAGCCCGCTGCAAGTCAAGTAAATACAATTACTTTTAAATACTTTCCCGAGTTATTTTTGCACCGACGGGATTTAGTCTTTGCTCGATTTTCTCATAGCCCCGGTCGATGTGGTAGACCCGGTTGACGGTAGTTGTTCCCTCGGCAGCCAGCGCTGCGAGGACAAGTGCGGCCGAAGCCCTGAGGTCAGAGGCCATTACGGGAGCTGCGATTAACTTTTTTACGCCAGCTACGATGACAGTAGAGCCTTCTTTTCGCAGGTTAGCGGCCATTCGGCTCAATTCGGCGACGTGCATGAACCTATCCGGGAAAATCTTTTCAATTATGACGCTATTACCCCGTGCAAGGGCCAAAAGGGCCATAAACTGGGCCTGCAAATCTGTGGGGAAGCCGGGAAAGGGCTGGGTGGTGATGTAAGCGGTTTTTAATGGTCCAGTCCGCGCGACGACGCAGCCGCTATCGGCCGATTCGACGGTTACGCCGATGCTTCTTAATTTATCGACCACGGCCATCATATCGGTGAGCTGACAGTTACCTATCTGCAGCCGGCCTTTGGTTACGGCGGCGGCGGCCATAAAAGTTCCGGCCTCGATTCTGTCAGGGATTACGGTATGTTCGAACGGCTGTAACTGTTTGACTCCTTCGATAGTCAATCGAGGTGAGCCGATACCGTTTATTTTTGCACCCATCTTGTTAAGGCAGTTCGCCAGGTCGACGATTTCGGGCTCACAGGCAGCAGACTCGATGATGGTCTTTCCCTTTGCGAGAGTTGCCGCCATCAGGACATTGGCCGTTCCGAGGACGGTCGAGCCAAAGGGCCCGCCAAGGAAGACCTCTTTGCCCTTTAAGCCCTGGGGCGCTTCGGCGACTATGTATCCATTTTTAAGATTAACCTTGGCGCCGAGCTCTCGGAGTCCTCTTAGATGGATGTCGACGGGTCTGTAACCGATCGCGCAACCGCCGGGCATTGAGACCTTGGCCCTCCGGCAGCGGGCGAGCAGCGGGCCGAGAATACAAATGCCGGCGCGCATTCTGCGGACGATGTCGTACTCACCAACTGGATTATCAATCACTGTTGAATCTATTGACAAATCACCGTTTTGGCCTCTGTTGAGCCCGCAGCCCAATCGCTTTAGCAACTGGGCACAGACGGCGATGTCGGAGAGACGCGGGACAGCTTTTAAGACGGATTTTCCGGGAGCCAAGATAGCGGCGGCCATTATGGGGAGGCAGGCGTTTTTTGAGCCGTTGACGGTGACAGAGCCGGAGAGTCGAACCGGTCCTTCGATGCGGAATACGTCCATAATCGATTTTCCTTGAAAATACGGGCATAATGTAATACAAGACGGCGTGGGATTCAAGGCCGGGAAAGATATATATCGATGAATATTTCCGAGACCATAGAGAGACTGGCTGAAGCCATAAGCATACCGGACGTTGTTATCTGTACGGTTGGAACGGTGTTGTTTGCCGTATGGCTGGTTAAGTCGTCTTTCGGCAGAGACGCACTGGCGGATTCGGCGCCACGTCGGAACAACATGCCGGCACATCTTCCATTTGTTCTGCTCTTTATCTGGTTTGTACTCATCGGGACGGGCGCGTTACTGACAACCGGGCTTGTTGACAATTTAGAGGAGTGGCAAGGCGCTTTTGTTGATAATGCCATTGTCTGCGTCAGCGGGGCGGCGGCAACTGTGGTGATTATTTTTTTGGTTAGGGCCCACTTTGCCCGGCGGCTAAAAGGATTCGGGCTTAATGTGAAGACAATTCACAAAGACATTTTCGGGGCAGTGATTAACCTTTTGACCGCCTGGCCTTTTGTAACGGGCGCTATTGTGCTGACGTTTTTATTCGGATTAGTTATCAGGGGACCGGAATTCGAGATTGAACGGCACGAATCACTTACACAGATAGGGGCATATGAGCAACCGTCTTTGAGGGTATTGATTGTTGTTGTCGCGGTTGTCGTGGCACCTTTGCTCGAGGAGATGCTGTTTCGAGGTTTGTTTCAGACGACGATACGGTCATTGTTAGCGGAAAGCCAGTTAGGTAAAAGGCTCAGAAACAGCTGGGCGGTTCCGTGGCTATCAATTTTCATAGCATCGGGTCTATTTGCGACGGTGCACGCATATGCAGGGCACTGGCCGGCACTTTTTGTATTAGGGATATGCATGGGTTACGCTTATGAGAAGAGCGGCTCATTGTTTCGGCCTATTTTTATCCACGCACTTTTTAACACAACCAGTGTAATAGCGGCTTTTTATCAGTAGTCTGTGTGTGGGACTGAGCTTACCAGTTGTCAGTGCGGAAGGGAGAGGCGGGGAGGCCCTCTTTGTTGATTAGGTTTGGTATAGCCTCCTGATGCCAGCCGAAGCGAACTGCGACGGGCTTTCTGACTTTATTGTTCCAGACGAGGACGGCGTTGCCGGAGATTTCGGTGCCAGCTTTGTAGAATTTTTTGTCCGCGCCAGCAATCTCGATCCATGTGAGCGGTTTGCCGTCTCTTGCAGTGAGGCCGGTGCCAACGTGGTCGAACGGAATTCGGATAGTGGTACGCTGTATGGACATAGATTTATAGAGGGGGCCGGAGTAAACCAAGTCGGTGCGGCCGTAGGTTTTGGCCAAGGCCCAGAGCGCGAGGCGCTTGCCGACATCCTGTTTATTATGGGGATGGATATCATGAAGCTCAGTGATATCGGTTGTCACGGCCATCCCGGTGTTGGGTATTGACAGACTTATAAGCTGGGCCTGCCAAATTTCGGGCAGAGAAGTAGGCGTTACATCCTTACTCGGCCAACCTTCATAACGGAACGGCGCCAACTGCACGAAATAAAAAGGGAAGTCGCCCTGGTTCCAGAGTTTTCGCCAGCCGCCAATCAGGGCCTTCATTTTCTCGTGATATAACATTCCATCGAGGAGGTTGGATTCGCCCTGGTACCAGATGGCACCGCGAATGGCGAAGGGGATGAGAGGGTGTATCATACCGTTATAGAGGCCCGTTGGCCGCCAGGGATATGCGTAAGGCTCATTTTGGGTAAACGGGTGGTGCGGATAGTCGGGCAGTCCCGGAGGGATGCGGCCGTCGTCGGCCAAGCTCTTGCGGACTTTGGGTATCCAGGCTTCGAACTCATCGAGAGCTCTTGTAAATACTTTGCGGTAGTCGCTGTTTGTCTGCTCGATTTCGTTCA
>SMTZ1_10006884_pt1 | contig 11435 bp, 11 predicted proteins | sample DeeMarSWOR136_30_FD_25667 | JGI IMG/M metagenome (IMG submission 25667)
ATATCTTTTGAAATTACTGTAAATCTTGAAGACTATATAAATACTGAAGATAATGGATTTCGATTTAGAATTATTGCAAGCGATGATGAAGTTTTCTATTTATATATTGATTATGTATCAGTATTCCTAGAATATTCTGATGAAATAACTTGAATATAAACGAAATTTAAACAATCTAAATTTTAAATTCTTTTTTTTTATTGTTTCTTAATTTTTATTATGTGAAATTTTTAAAATTAATATCTAAAATTTCTTGATTGAAGTGCTTTCTGTTATATTCCATTGATATTTCCATTACATCTAAAAATTCCATTGAATTTTTCCTCAATTTCTCTCTCTTCTTTCGAAAGAACACGATGAATAAAATTTAGCAAATAAATGAATTTTAAATCTGAATTTATATTTACTTTTTCAAGAAGATAAGGAAAGATATCAAATTGATCGATATTTTAGTTAGTCGCAGGGGTGAGCTGGATAAGAAAAGATACCCTTCGCTTGTAAGATTTCTAATTTTAAAATGGAAATAATAAATTATTGTAGTTATTTACAATTTATGTAGATTCCTACAGATTTCATTTAAATATGTGTGTTGTAATATATCATTCAATGACTGGTTCAAATTATTATTTAAATTTTTTTCCGTGGTTTGAAAAACCAAAAAGATTGTTTTTAACGGAGGTTAGACCGAAACATTCAGATATAGAATTCTCTGATGATATCGATTATCTTTTATATAAACATACTGCGAATCTAGCGGGGAAATTAAGCACAATAGATGAAACCATTGCATCGAAAGGTAAATTTTTAATTAGCGAATTACCAATTGAAGATCTCTCTGATAATATTGAACTATTTGCCGGTGGTATGCTTTTTAAAGATGTTGGATCTGAGATTATCGGAATAAACGAAGTAGAACTAAATAATGCGAGTGCAGAATTTTTTCGAAATTTCATGAATAGAAAGCTAGATCATTATATGGAAGAAGAAGGTTTTATCCAAAATGGAAGGTTCTACTGGAAGCCTGAACAAGTCAAGAAACTTGATAACAAATTCAATGTGAAACAGGGTGTATTTGCGAGAACTCAAGTCTTTCCGGATCAAACAGCGTATTTACTAGCAGATTATCAGACACATTATTATTCAAAACTAACAATTTGGGATGTAATTAAGGAGATTTTGGATAAAAATGGTTTGTCATACTGGAAGGATGCTGATCCAAAACTTTTCAACTTCCTTATCAGAAAAACTGTAGAATCGAAATATAGAATTTGGAAGGGTTTTTGGTTATATGAATCTGTTAGAATTGCCTATTTGGATTTAAACCAGAGTATCAATGATACACCAGTTGGCGAAAAAGGTATTTCAATTTTAGAATATCATAAGAAAGCTGGTAATAAAATCGAAGAAACAGATCAACCCGTTCTGTATGTTAGACAAGGTAAACATCTACTGTCTCATGTTCCCTCATTGCTAAGGGAAACACCAAGCATGGAAAATCTTAAGAGATACAACCCCAATGCTTCAAAAACAGCAGCTACAATTTCTAGAAGAGATCCTCTTTCCAGATATTTTGAAATTGAGCAAAACCTCGAGCATTTATTAGATAAAAATATAATCGGAACGCCTAAACCTATTGCAGTAGATACTTTTTACCCTCAAATTACTATGGCTACTGATTTCATAGAAATAAAAATAGACAGCGATTTTATTAAGTTCTTTTCAAAAGGAAAACTTGCAAAAGATCCAAACTGGGAAAATACACATATATTCTATGATAATAGGGAAGAAGGAGAGCTTACTCAGCTTTTACAGGGATTAAAAAGTATAACGAGAAAATTTAAACTAAAGGTATCTTGGAAAGAACATCCATTTGAATCAACTTTAAAATTAAACGGGGAAGCCTATTTGAGGGATTTTAGTAATTATGTTTTGGAAGAATCAAATCATTTTGGCAAGGAAGATTTGGTAATTTGGACAATTGACAAGCATATTGACAACTTTTACTCGAAATTAAAGTACGAATTAACGATTCAGAAGGACATATCTACACAACAATTACTAATTAACTCAATTAAAAACGCTTTAGATAATGATACGCTGAAAAATGGTTATATTAATCCATTATTTCCACAATTAATTGCAAAAATGGGTGGTTTTCCATATTTATTTCAAGCAGGGATTACAATGAGTAATACAATTTTTATGGGATTAGATAGATTTCGAGACCCTGGAAAAAAGAAGCCTTCAATCACTGCAGCAGCGGCAAGTTTTTCCGATCATGGAGAATATCTTGGAGCTAGTTCTGCAAGATTTGATGCTTTACCCACAGATGATTTTTTAGACTTAGATGATATAATAACGACATTGTTAGATGATTTAGTGAAAAGGAAAATTGACTTTTCAAAAGTAGTCCTGCTGAGAGATGGAAGAATCCATAATATAGAAGATGAAGTGAATGCTGTCTTTAATACTCTTAAAAAATTCTCAGTAAACGGTGCTTTTATAACAGCTAATAAGTCGTCTTCTACTAGAATATTCAAAGGAGAATCATTAGATGATATAGAAGAACTCCCAGAGCAATATCTTTCTGTTTATGATTATTATGAACCCAATAGTTTTATAATAGCTTCAACACAACCAATCTTATCTCATGGATCTCCTCTAGGAACCGCAAGACCTATGTTATATCGCATAGAAAGGCATAATTTTCCAGATAATCTTAATCAAATAAAAGTTGATCTATCAAGAGCAATAACGGCATTTACTAGGTTAAATTGGGCTTCATTTAAAGGCAATCGACTTCCCGCACCATTAACATTTGCTCATAGTCTCGCAGGAATGTGTTCAATGTTAGAATCTAAATGGCCGATCAAATTAAAACGTCCTACATATCTTTAGAGGGGATAGAATGAATCCAGAAGAATATTTAGAATTAGCAAAGGAAAGGTCTGATGAAATCTCAGAAATTTATAATGAGCAAAATAGAATGGCACGCATTCTTTTTGAATCAATGAAAATGAATGGTGTAATCCAAGTATCTCAAGGCCCAACAGGTATGGGAAAAACCTTAGTTATTTTAGCAGTGGCAAAATCTTTAATAGAAATTGGTAAGAGGGTACTTATATCAGCGCCTACATATAATCATCTTTACGATAATATGATTAAGGAAGCTAAACTTATATTTGGAGAAGAAATCACTGAAAATACACCAATTATGTTTGGAAGAACTAATCAAAGATATGAGAATTTAATACAAGAATGTCCCCGGCACCTTGAATATTGCAAAAATCCAAGTTCAAAGGAATGTCAAAAACACATAGATGAGTGTCAAAGAGCTAAGGATCAATTAATCTGTAATAATTCAAGTGTAGTTTTTACTGTCCATGCTTATATTGTCTCAGTTCCCTCTTATATGAATGAATTTGATGTTGTATTAATAGATGAGAGTCATGGATTTCCAGATGTTATTCGCAGCAATACTCAGACTTCTTTTTCTATAGAAGATCTTCAACGTCTGATTAAAAATGAAAGTGATGCTACCATTAAGCAACAATTAGAGACTTCATTAAATTATTGGAAAGATGCTAAGAAAAGAATTAACGCTGATAAAAAAGTACCCCAAGCATTAATTGATAGAATATATAATCCTATTAAGAATGTTGCATCTTTGGCGTCAGAAACCTCAGAATTAAGTAATTTTAAATATTATGATTTAGCTCGATTAACTTCAAGCGGTCGCTTATATGTTTCAAGTTATAGAAAAATACCAGATTGGAATGAAAATTTATCAGTTGGACTGATAAGTGCTACTATTGAAGATGCTCGAGCACATATTAGAGATTGTCAATTTAATTCATTAGTTATGAGACCTGCTGATAAATACGAGACAGACAGGTTTCGTCTAAGATTTGAGAAGCGTCCGGTTTATGGACTTATCGATGGACCTAGACTGAGTAAAGGTGATCCTGAGAATTACGGCCTATTTCGAGACGAAGCTAATAATATTATCAAAGATTTAGTTGAGAATACCAATGAAATAACTCTAATATTATGTCAAAATCAAAAAGATGCAAAATCGGTTCAAAATACTTTAAAAAAGTCTGAGAAAGTAAAAAATCGAATAACAATACTTCCAGAAGATCCACTAGATGTTGATTCCTATGAAGTAATTATTAAAAAGGAGATTGATAGGGGTAAGACAGTAATTATTGCTACCGCTTCCAGCCGTTTATGGGAAGGAGCAAACGTTCCGGAGTTAAAATTTCTAATAATTGATGCACTCCCTTATCGCAGACTAAATCCTGATGAGAAAACAGCTACTGGTTCAAAACGGGCAAAAACTTGGAAAAGTATGAAAAGGTTTATGTTAAATAGGGTACAACAAGGAATTGGGAGGTTAGTTAGAAAAGAAAATGAATGGGGAATAGCAGTAATAATAGATAATCGCTTTTATACGAACCATAAACAATTGTTTAAAGAATTGCCTAATTACATTGTTTCTACTCAAATTTTTCGATGGGCAGAAAAAGCTAATTTAATGACTGAAATTGTAAAAATGATAATGCAGTTAAAAAGTGGAAAATCAGCTCGTATTATACAAGATATAACAAAATTCATTAGATGATTATTATGAAACCAAAACATATCCATCATATTTTTTTTCCAATTTCGGAGGATATAACTAGTAAAGGAATAATCCGATTTGGGGCCACTGAAGCAACAATTTATTGCTTAGAAAATAGTCTTCCTGATATCCCTGATTTTATTGAAAAGAATATATCTATTCATAAAAATATAATTTCTCCTAATTATCAAGATGCAATTGAACAAATTCAAGAAAATTTAGAAGATTTATTGAGTGAAAATATGCTATTATGCGTTAATTTAAATAATTGTAATCCTATTCTTTCACAAGCATCAATAATCTATTTAGCTCAACTATTAAAAAGATTTCATTCGAAAGAGCGCCCAAGTCTGGAACCATATGCAACCGTTATGTATTATCATATTACAGGTAATATTATAGAAGGATATCCTTTAATACCTCAATCACCTGAAACATATTCTATTATTTTTAGAGTCTTATCTAAAAACCAAGAATGGATGAGTAAAGTTGATATTCAAAATCAAATAGCTATTGTTGATGACTATGTTTCTGATTATCAAATCACTAATGCACTAATTACTCTTGAGAATTGGCTAAAATTTTATCCTGGATTTGAAGTTAGACAAAAAAAACAAAGAAAAAAGGAATATATTCTTAAAGAACTTTCTAAGGTTTAATAGTAGAATCTCTATAAATATCTTAATTTATAGAAAGATACTCAATATTAAATGGAAGATTTCTACCACCAAGACCTAAAGAGAAGGTCATAAACAAAATAGGGAGAGGCCTTAATAAAAAAAAACACATTAAAATATTTTATCTACTAGTATTATTATTTGTCTACAAACAACTCTTACTAAATCTAAAGTATTTTTATCTATATTAAAACTATTATGAGCTATTAAATTTCGGATATCGTATAATTCATCAACTTTTTCTGTAATCCAAGGTATAGTAGGAAAAATAGTACTAAATTCACTTTGATGTTTATTAAAATAAAGATTTAAATCCTTTAAATCTAAATAATAAATATCATGTCCGCCTCTGTGTGGTAAATAGGTCTTTTCGCTTTCCTTATCGATTCTAGATTTTACTTGCCTTGTTTGATTAGAATTATAAATAGTACGATCTGATGGAAGACTATTATCACTCATGAATTTTAAAATAAATTTTCTAATGATATTTTCAGTAATATGAACCCATTTATAACATGTACCGATAATATCATAATTTTCTATAATATCTTGATATTTAGTAGCATCAATACCATCAATTTTCATGGGTCCTCCAATACTTAAAGAATCCATTAAAGTATCGAATGTAATATCATCTGATTCTTTAAGTATTTTTTTAGCAATAGGTTCTAAGATATCAATACATTCTTTCATAGTTTTACTATGTATATGAAATTTATAACCAACTGATTCCCAAACTCCATACTCAAAACATTCTCTATAAACTCGTTGTGCTAATTCAATTATCAAGGGTAAATTATCTTTATCTCTTATAGAATTATCGTCCAATCCAAAATCTTTTAAATTGATATTTTGGTTTATTCGACTGATATATTCTAAGATTTCGTCAACTAAATTTATAAATTTTATTTTTATTATCTGCTTTTTTATGATTTACCACCATTGATTTTCTAATTAATACTCTATAGTTTATTGTATAAATCGATTATTTATCTTATTAATATTAAATTATTAAATACTAAATTTTAATGTGTCTGATTAGTCTTAATTTGATTAATTAACTAATACTTTAAGTTAATACAATAATTAAATATAAATTAAAATAGACCTCTTAACTGGGAATGAATAATTAAGTTTATTTAATTTCTTCTAATTTTCCTTTTAGATATTTATATAACTCTTCAGGATTTTCCTTATCTAGGAAATTTCTGAATATTTTATAGAGTTTTTCGCATAACTTATTAGGGTTAATAAAAATTGATCCTTTAGATATTTCATATAAATTATCCTGTTTATAATCAATATACCCTCCACCTTCAATGCACCCTGCGTGTAGTAGTCCACATCGGAAGTACTCATAAAATTTTTCTGCTTCTTCTTCTGAGAAATTTAATTTTTCCTCAATCCATGTTATATATCTATTTTTATTATTATTAGTGGTTAGATCATGTTTTTCCGTCTTAGCTAAAATATCAATAACGCTTGTAAGAAGTGCAGTAGCAGCAAAACCAAGCTTTTTTTGGTTTAATTCGTCTATTGGATCAAAATACCACTTATTTAGTCTATTTTTAAACGCATTGATAACATTATTTACATTTAAGTCCTTTAGAAGTATACCTTCCGAAAAATAATATTTATTTTTAATAATCATATTTACCAGATAAAATAACTTTATTATATATATTTAAGTGATATTTGGAAAAGTTAAAGCTTCTCTTTTGATAGCTTTATTCATAGCATCCTTAAACCTTCTTAATCTTACAGTTTCCTTTTCTATATCAAAATAAGCAGAAACTAAACACAAAAATTCTGTCGAGCTATTGATTATATTTATAACTTCATAATATACTTGATCAATATCATGAATAAACTTTATCTCTCTCATCTCTTTTGTAATTTAATAAACTTTCTCTTAATTCTCTTAGATATCTTTTTCTCTTAATTACATCGCCAATTTTCCATTCCCTCTCTTCTTCGAATTTCCAAAAGGTATGCTTAATGATTTCATTAAGGATATAACTTGGAATTCTTGCTTTTGTTTGTAAAGTCAATTTTCCAATTGTTTGAAAACCAATGGGTATATCCTTCCTAATCACAATTATGACAATATTATCTAAATGTTCTCGAAACAGTTCTCCAGTTAGAATATCTTTCTTATCCAAATATTCATTATAATCTAATTTACACTCTTCAACAATTTCTTTTTCTATATCTTTATAAAGCTGGTTTCCATCGATTTCAGGTGACCAAAAACTTACTTCCGAATCATTTATTTTCTGTATCACTAATGAAAAGTGTAAAATGTTTTCTTTTAAATGAAGAGAGAAAATGAATTTTTCAATTTTTGTTTAAATAAGTTCACTTTATTTAGGTCTATAAATATAAAAATACAAAATATAAGTGGTAAGAATAAGAATTATCAAAGAAGATAGATCGCGGTCTACAAGAGACTCACTAAAATTTTTCCAAGACCATTTTAATGAGATAGGTGATATCAAATATGTTATCCTTTATTATGCGGAACATGAATGGTTATTAAACCATGACTTATTCCATCAATATGTTATCTTTATTGGAGAGAAAGCTCAATTGTGGCTATCGGGGTTAACTTGGGGTTATTATGGTACTGGTCCTTATAGATTATTTAAAGTTATAAGCTTAATTGATCCAAGTATTACTTATGAACAAATTGTTAGCTTGGAATGGAGTACTAATTATCCTATTATGCTTGAAAATATTGAAGGGAGACTAAGTTTAAAACCTTTTAATGAATCTGCAAAATATTTACTCTGCTTAGAAGATAATCGATTACCATGGCAAAAAATCTAAGTATATATTTCAAATAATTAGTCTTTTTTCATAAAAGTAATGAATTTCTTTTTGATAAGTGAAAAAGTGCTAAATTATAGATGAAATTACTAGATAATTTTTTCAGCCTATCTGGATGATAGGTAAAAAATATCTAGTATTTCAGGGATAAATATATTTACCCAATTATATATTATTTTTAATCTATTTAAACTTAATGCAGGAATCTTTAACCATAATTAAGTATACTTAAAAAGATTCATAAAAATTCACAAAAATAAGTGAAGATTCACAAAGATTCACAAATATAGATAAAAATTCACAAAGATTCACAAACATGGATAAAAATTCACAAAGATTCACAGATATAAAAATTAACAGATATTAACAAATATTAATAAAGTCATTAATTCATATGTCTAATTTGATAAAAAAACGAATTTTTTAAAATTAAGTCTAACCATATGAAAAAGAGACAAGTGAAAGAATTTGGGCACAGTTGAGCATCTCTTCAAAATTTAATCCTTTACTCAATTTACATTTGGTTAGTTGAACCTTCTTATCTTTCTCCTGCTTTTATATATATTGTTGACACTATCATATAAATATTCTATGAATCGTTCTGGAGTAGTTACTTCTTCCCCAAAAAATGTTTTTTCTCCTTGAATTTTCATGGATAAAATCACCTATTTGTCAAAAAATTTTATTAAATTATATTATTAACCTTATATAAAGAAAAAAATGGTAAATAAAATCTTGAAAGTAAAAGAAATCCTTGATGCTTTCAATCGATATTTTGATCCAAAATACTTTAATTTTTCCCAAAAACTAAATTCTGAGGATTATGTCGAATATAAAGCACATCAAGAGAAAATTCCGAAGGCCTTAAAAGATAAAGTAAAGAAAAAGCTTGAAGACAGCAAATTATTCGAATATGCTAAAAATTATGAAAAGACCCCTTTAGCCAACACAATATTACCACTATTTAAACTCACAGCCGATTTACTTAATGATGAAGATTATCAAAAACAACAATTAGAGAATCTTAAATTCCTTGCAGAAAATGAAGGATATTGGATTAAAAAGAATAGAAATATCGATAATTTACTGTTTTTCACCATATCTCCAATTATAGAAGATTTAATCAAGAATTTTCCTGATTCCATTTCATTTTTCGAAGAATTTAAAAATGAAATTAAGGATTCTATGGATATTAATACTATCATCAAATCATTGGGTTTTATTATAGAAGAAAGAAAAACTCTTGAAAATATGTTCACAAAAAGCCCTATGAGCGAACTTATCAAATATCAGAAATGGGTGTTTTTTGATAAGATAAGAAAGAGTGATACGGGAGATTTTTATCTATATTTTAATGATTGGGCTTTAAAAAACTCGCAAATTATTGAACATCATGTTAAGGCCATTTTCAAAATACTAATAAAAGTTCAATTCCTTTTAGATAAAGTGAGTATAAAAGATATAAAACAAAGAATTAACGAATTTAAAACAATTGGTTATATCTTATATTTTTTAGATCGCAATGACGATTATGGTAACCTTGTGAGAATTAGGATCTATCGAAATGCAACTTTCCATATTGGAGTTAAATTAATTCATGACAAGAGGCGACAAGAAAAAAAATTGATATTTAAAGATGAATATGGTCAATTAGAAGTCACTATAGATGAGTTCATCAAGGATTTTGTCAAAATTATAGTCTTTATTTCAACGTTTAATTATATAATCGGTAATGAAATGATAAAGCATGAAAATAAAGGAAAAAGTCTATTCCAGCTTAATTATGAGTTTGCTAAAGAACATGGGATCAAAAAATTCTGGCAACTTTCACATTTATTTAGATTTAAGAAATAGCTATTCTTCATCTTTTAACTTTTATCTCAAAATAATTTGATTTTTTTTAAGGTAATATGATGAAAACCCAAAAGAAAATCATATCTAATTTTTTGCTCTGCTTGTTAGGCTCTGGTTTTAAAAGATATTTAAGTGAAAATCTTTTCACAATTCTCTACATTTGTTATTGAACTATTTCCGTACTTATTTTTTTCTTATTGCATCATTGATTTTATTGTTTGCTGTTGTTAGTCTTGTAGTTGGAAAACAAGATAACAAAGGGATAAAAGAATTTTATGGTTTAAAAGATATTGTTATAGATGATGATGAAGAAGAGAATATCATTTAGAAGTTATAACAATAGAACTTAAAAAATTAATAGTCTCAACTGTTTTAAATACTTAAAATCTAATAATTCAACAATTAATTAAAGATAAGGCATTTTAAATGAATGAAGAATTAGATTTTAGAGTATTTACACGTAGATGGGAGCATTATGATACTTATAGATTCACAAGAATAACTACTGGTTGGCATATAGAGTTTAAAGTGCATACAGGAGATTGTAATCCAAAAGGTGAACCATATTTTTATAGTAATTTCAGACAAGATTATGTCAGTTATCCGAATGACTTACCCGATGTTTTAGAGTTATTATGGGAACATGCTGATGAATTAACAGAAGAAGAATTACAAGAAAAAATGAATGAAATAGCTGAGTGGGTTAATGCTTGTGAACGTGCTCATCCAAGTTGGAATGGATATTACTAATAAAAGAATATAAAAATGAGAGCTCTTTATAAATGTGGTAATTGTGGATATCTTTAGGAAGGAAGGAAGGAAAAAATTAGAATATAAGTGAATTAAACTTAAGTAATTAATAAAAATCTTAATAACATGATTTATAATTAATAGTTTATTGTAAAATTAAGAATATATAGTAAAAGTTGAAATGGTGAAATCAGAATATAAAAAAATTATAGAAAATGGAATTGTTGGGGGTTTCTTTTCTGCTCTTTTTACTTGTGTATTTAATATCCTGACGAAATCATTTAATCCAATCATTATTTTATATACAATTATTTCAGCACTAGGAGTTTTAATTCTATTTAACGGAATTGAGAAAATATTAATAGTTATTTATGGAAAAGTCGAATTTTGGTTAGAAATTAATAGATATAATAAAAAAGTAAATCAAGTGGTTGAACTATTTAAAAAAATTATGTTAACAAAAGAGATAATCATTGTAGATTTAATAGAACTTGAAAAATATCTTGATCCTAAAATTCAATTCTATAAACCTTCACGAGCTTCAATTGATTTTTTTAGTGCTAATGCGATTAAAAAATCGACTTTAGATGTGATTTCTAAAATGATAATTGATGGGATTCTAATATATATTGAAAGTAAAAGATTGATTTTATTAAAAGAAAAAATGACTTGTATTAAATGTGGAGGTGAAATTTTATTTC